>Ga0123352_10012299_pt1 | contig 13529 bp, 8 predicted proteins | sample TergutLab28metaG_FD_89700 | JGI IMG/M metagenome (GOLD analysis project Ga0123352, IMG submission 89700) | Labiotermes labralis P1 segment gut microbial communities from Petit-Saut dam, French Guiana - Lab288 P1 | ecosystem: Host-associated > Arthropoda: Insects > Digestive system > Gut ...
CTGGGATCCCAATGTGTGCACAGCATCCTGTGACTTAACCTGTAAAGAATAGGCCTGAAGATGACTATTTATTAGTCGAAACATGTAGCCTACATATTACCTTGTGTAATAAAAACAGTTGTGATAAAGTAAAAATTAGTATTACAGTACGTATCCAAGCACTTCGTGATGTCTTCATTCAAATAAAATCAGTTGGTTAATGTTGTTTAGATATATAACCTCTCTTTATAACACATTAAAGGTAAATTTTGGAGTAAATATAATGTTAAAGGAGGTGGAACACGTTATTAATTAATGTTATTTAAACCAGACAATAACGTGTGCTGTCACACGCTGGTAAGTGTGCGGCTGCTGAAGTTGGGCAGTGCCGGTATGTGTTAGTGGGGATTGCTGCCCCTCAAATGCTACGGTGCTATAGGCAAGCGCTCTCACTCTCACTGATACATGGAGCGGCTCCACACGAACCGCCAATCGATCGAAAGCCGGAGCACCGAGACGCCTCGGCGCCAGCACCCGACCCTTCGCTTGCGAAAAGCGTGGACTGCAGCAGGGGGGAAACAACAATAATAATAATAATAATAATAATAAATCTATGCCGTAATAGCTAGATCAGCAGGGAGCGTGAAACCTCACCGGGTGGGAGATGGAGAGGTTACATGAAATATATTTGGTACATTTGGTAAATTCGTCTGAGTCGTCCCGCCTACTGCTAGCATTCCTTTGCCTCTTCTGGAAGACCATGTCGCCCTGCAGTGTTTTCGTAACTGAAATGGCAATTTGAATGTCATCAAAAGAGTTGATATCTTACAGCAGGTTTCTATTTTCTTGGTTTTGTAATCTTACGCTGTCGGAAGAGAGATGAAACCCACGTTCTTCTGTCTTTATCGTAACCCGCGTTTCTCTTCCAAAAAGAAAGGACAAAGAGACTGAATAAACACAATACTGCATAGCCCATGACTTCAAAGAATTTTCAAGAAAATGTCACCCCAAAAATTCTTGGCTCCAGAAAAATGACATAAAGCAAGTTTCATACGGAGACTCCACGAATACTAGGAGCCACCGCACACAATTTAGCTCCCCGGCCGATCTAGTGCCCTGAGTTTGCATCCCGGGCGTACTCTCCAGTAAAATATCTCTCGTTATTCTGGATATTGAAAAGTAACCTATTTCTCCTCCTCCTCCTGCCACCACCACCAGCAGCACCACCACCACCACCAGCATCAGCACCACCACCACAACCACCACCACCACCACAACCACCACCACCACCACAACCACGAATAATAATAATATTGGACTTAATACCTACATGAAAGGTTATTAAAGCGTTTATAAAGAAAAGTTGCATAAATGCTCCTATGAGCTTCGAACTGCCTGTCTGCCAATGTTAAATGTCATATTGGGGAAATTCATTAAAAACTGGCAACACGAAATTTATACGATGATCTGCATGCGTTTGTGCGTGCATCTAGGTCGGAACTTGTGGAAAATACTTCGGACTGCTGGTTTGAATCGTATTAGGGGCACCAGCTCTCCTGGCGGCCACGTCGCCCTCCCCTCGAACGTCGGGAATTGTCCATTACGTTTCACCTGATCGCGCATCTCACCAGATGTTAAATAAATTGCTCTTTTAATCACGGATAAGCCACTGTTTGCGCAAAGGATCCTGGGCGATAGCAGACGCTGTTGTTTTTAGTCCGGTAGTATTTCTAGCTTCACAGTCAATTTACATTTTGCGCGGTACTGGGTTTAATCATCTTGTACAGCTTATGTGCGTCTGCCCCATTCAGAGATATGGAGGCAATTGAGAACAGGTGTATACAATACTATCCCGAGACCCCGGCAAGTAACTACGACCGGTGACAGACTGCAACAAACGGAATACGGTCTTAAGCAAATATAATTCGCTGCCGTTAAGATATCCAGTCGCTCGACTAATTTCTTCTTGTCAAAAATACTAGTCTTATTTAATAATGCCTAAATCTACTGGAGCAAATATTTTTTCGGGGATGACTGTGACAGAAAACGATCCTACGTCAAGGCATTATTGCAGTATTTTTCTGCAGCGAGCGATGAAATCAATGAAACTCGACTGTGATGGTCTCCCGTCAGATAGTAATGTATACCGTTGCGTCATCATTAGAAAGCTAACAGAATGTATTTTTACACTTCCACTATTCAGGCGCCGGTGGGGAAATTCAGGCATTCTGTGACAACAACACTTTCTGCTAGAAAACTAATTTGCTCCCTGCATTCCAGTGCGGGACCAGTACAACGGCTCGGTGGGGTTGATCATGCTTCACAACAGCAGGGATAAAATGTTATAGAAACACGTGTGAAATTAACAAAAATAATAACAATAGTTGTTATTCAACCTACAATTACTTGTAACAGATAATATCTCGTATCATTACCTACAGACATGAACTGTAAAACAGTGACACTATTATCACCAGGATGATCACACGGAAGGTCTGTTGTAAACACAGGGCTATTCTTCGGCAAGACTGCTTACACAAGACAACGCAATCTCAGCTACATTTTAGACAAAGTATTACTAAATCAGTCAGTGCATTATAGTCGTTCTAGAAGAGCTGATAGTTACTCAGCGAGTCAAAAAATTACCCAGCATTTTATTAATCATGCTGGTTCATTACCGCATGCACAGGGGCCTAACAATGAGAACCATCGGAGCCATATTAAGCTATTCCACGACCTTCTGCTGCAGTTCTTTAACGAGATGCTGTCAATGAACTTGAGTTTCAAGTTTGTTACCGCATATCCATTAACTAAGCCCGAAGCACTCTGTAGTATTTCTTATCACGTATACGCCCCCTTTTTGTGGTCAGGTTTTCCCAATCCCAAAATTAAAGGATAGCTCTTTGTCGGCTGCCGAAACTGTTTATTCAGTACACTTGCAGTTGCACTCCATATTTGGAAAATGTCTGCTACATCTGCACCCTGAGGGCGCATCATGACATGGTCAAAGGGGGGGGGGGGAACAAAACGTGGACTCCGAAAATTATATAAAAAATACAACAGTAAATGAACAATACAAATTCATAACACGTATAAGAGACTTTACACTAAGCCTTAAATTCAATTACAAATTCCACTATTACAATATTTGTCTTAAAAACTAGTGAAATATTACATTTGTCCTCGTTCAGAAAGTCTGATTCCACTATCGAGAGTCAAACTTGCGATTACTCATAAATCCCGCTCCTCAGCACTGAGATAACCTGCTTATCCTCCGTTAATAACCACTGTCGGTTGGTGAGGTGCAATGCAGTCTACCAGCTAAACAACTAACCAATTATTTGGTAACATCGTTCCCCAATATCTTGACAAATACAGAACACGAATACAACAGAAGTCCACTAAATAAGCCCACGCGTCATATTTCCATTTCATAATTTTCAAGCTATTAATAACGACATGTCGACTACAGAAGATAGGATATAGGGTCAGGCATAATGACAGCATAATTGTGAATGTTGTTCCTGAAGATGGAGACAAGTATGTTCCCCCGAACCGTTGGAGCCACCTCCCACATTGCATGGTATAAAAGCCCAGAATACAGCAATATGTACTGCCAACCCGTTGATAAGCACAGAGTTCCAAACGAATTGCACGAATGAAAATTGGTTTACCTGACAAATTCCCGCCGTTCTATTTACGAATATGCATACAAAACTGAAGAATAAAAACCAACTAGATGCCACTTATTATGTTATTGTACTTTTTATAGACTCGACGTGTTTCGGGTACTACTATGCCCATCATCAGGAGCTCGCGACTATAATGTTGATTACCACATTGGTCGTTTCGGTCTTGGTTTGCTGTAGGTTGGAGGTTAGGTGCGGCTAGGCTGCAGCCCGGACACTACTCCAGTCTAACCGCACCTAACCCCCAACCTACAGCAAACCAAGAACGAAACGACCAATGTGGTAATCAACATTATAGTCGCGAGCTCCTGGTGATGGGCATAGTAGTGCCCGGAACATGTTCAGCCTATAAGAAGTACAACAGAATAATAAGTGGCATCTAGTTCGTTTTTATTCTTCAGTTATCACAATGATGCGCGGTCCAACAAACATCATATACGCATATAAAAAAGTATGATTTATGTTAACACATAAACGTGACTCGGGCCTGACAACAGTGCCAAAGGATATGTGAGGAGTCGATTCAAAACCCTGTAGCAAGAGAAGCAAAAACTGGCAGCTGGTTACAGAAAGTGTTACGGAAAAAATGGAATGCCACACCCACAGGGGCGGGCCGCGTGAAATAAAACAAATTAAAGCTATTGTGCGGCGGCAGAAAACTAATCACAATTACAGAAGTCTGCCTACAGACGAAAATACACTATTCATTAGGCGAAAGCTACAACACGCCATTTGGAAACTGCATTTCTGTGAAATTAAATATTTACCTCTTCATTTAACGGTGCTCTGCGTACTGGGATGTGGGAAAAACACAACACATGCTAAAAGAAAAAGCTTTCTGCAAATTAAAATGGGCATGCAAAGAAATAATTTTAAGTATCTGCAAATATTTGGACAATTCCTATGACTCTAGATGAGAGCTTAGACAAATTCTAAAAACTGCACAGGTTGATGATGAATAACGGACGGAAATTTACACTTCAGGAATATTTATATCTGCATTGTCAATCGCCTCGTATTTCCAAAAAGCAAAATGAGTCGGGCACTGTATGTGTTTCCATCCCCAGATAAAAGTCTGGGAAGGAACCTTCTGATTTGTCCGACACAAAGTACTCAGTACTCTTCCCCCTCACCGGGTACAATATCTAAACTTCCATATTTATATGGAAATAGATCAGTTTTATGAAACGTTGTGTTCTCTTCGGAACACTAACCCATGGACAAAATCTAGAAACCAAGTACATAATTTTATTAAATATTACTGGAAAGTTTAAAAATGAAGTATATATTTGTTCTTAGTTGTTTATGAACAATGTGTAAAAATGTTTCGTACAAAGAATAGAGAGAACCCGAAAAAGCCCTGTTTTACTGTGTACTATCTCGGAAGGTCCCTGAAAAAATTTCCCTCTTTCACACTTCAACGTGCCTGTGATTCTTAGGATAACGATGTCTGCCAACTGACTCGCAATATCAATATCGGAACTCCTGCTGCCTCGCCCAGTCCTGTCCGGTAAGCAAGTTCAAAAAAAGCGAGACTTTGACGAAGGATTCCTACGATTTAATACTACAGGTAGAATTCCAAATTAGTTAAAGTTAATTTGAAAGTGGCCTTTATTTTCTGAAGTACTCTAGTGAATGCGGGAAAGCCATTCTTCAGCCGGATCACCGTGCAACATGACTTATCACTAAATATTACATGTAACCCCACAGGATATCAACACAAATTGCATGGGTCGCTTTACAGCCTCATTCGTCTAACATCTCCCACATTCCATTATAATGCTGCGCGATTTCAGATTCAAAGTTTCCAGTTTCCTTTTGTGGTGTCAGCCAGACGTTACTGTGTTTCAGGCTGCCATCTGCGATTCAGGCTGGGTTCTGTTGTGTGAAAAACTTCTGTGCTTTAACCTGTCATCTGTGATGTCAGTGAAGAGCTGTCTCAGACTGCCTTCTGTGGTGTCAGTGAACAGGCGCCCGACTTCTGGTCGTTCCATCACATTCACTTCCACCGGCCCAGTATCAATACACAAAAAAAAAAGCAAATCAACAACATCACTGGAGACAGTTACAACTTGCCATTAACGAAGATTTATAAAAATAATTCGAAGCTCCTCGTAGAGAAGCAGATTTCTAGGTCAATAAAGAGAGGGCTGTTTGCATATAAATTGTGAGTTTGTGTACAGACGTTCTCAGTAACGCAGACTTTGTGAGTTTAGAAGCGGATGATGGGAGGAATAGCGAATAATTATAACATTCTTCATTCGAAGACGGACCTAGTTATTAAATAACGGTGCCGACACGAATATGACATGCACTCTCCGTCTATTACATTGCAAACGCTACAGCCCAGAGAGAAACTTTACATGATCATACCCGTATTTCTCGGCGTTAGTAGATCTGGGAACGCCCGTTTGTTGTCCTGGTTGTCTCATTTCGAAATCTCAATTGCCACGGGCTCGGGAAAGATCAACCCCCTCTTCCTTTCCCGTATTAGAAATCTTCCTACATAATCGACGTATTTCCCATGTTGGTGTCCTCGGTCTTGACGGAAAATCCGTTAACATAAGCAAACAACTTTATAGTTACAAGGTTCCCGTGTCACGGCCCAGCAATGCGTTGCAGGTGCAGGAATGGCTGGCTGGTGTGGTTCCCAGTTCCTTCAGCCGCTACCTGAAGATGGAGGGTGCACGTTTCTCCGAAATCACGAAATAAACTTATCCTCTTACACGGCGTAATGATCCAGAAGATCACCACCAGAAGATCACCCAAAGTGTACGCCTGAATACTTCGAGTACATTGCTGTGTATGCGATGTCACGTTGCGTGACAGATGGATACCTTTCCGTAGAACCTGCTGCCTGAGTTTACTGCCTCTTTTCCGCTGAAGACGCAAGCAACATGTTCCTCAGAATCATTAGTATTTATGAACCAAACAACAAAGTCCCACGTCTGAGAAGACAGTAACTTTGAATTTGAATTTTGTAACTGTTTCAAATCTCATGTCATGAATAATGCATATCAAATTCTATAAAAGGCAAAGGTCAAGGTGTAGTTTGAGGCATTATCCTGGCATTTACTGGGAGTGACTTAGCAAAGTTATCAGAAATCTCACTGATGATAGCCAGTACTTGAATGCGAGATATCCTGGACACGAAGTAAGAGTGCTTCCCGTTCCAGTATCTGTCAGAAGCACATCAGTAAACAGGGCTTGTGAGGACCAGGCCTGCTCTCAACCTATCTAACAAACTTTTCTGGCCTGCTTTGTCATACAGACGGTGGAAAACTCACACCAACCAACCACAATAAAGTTCTCGGAATCACAGACTTTATAGCATATACTATAAAACGCGCAACGTCTATTTTATAGGCATGCGTAATGTTACATATTTAGATATCGGGCCAATAAGTAACCAAAAATCGTCCAGAATTTTATTTAGAAGTAGCTCCATAAATAAAGTAAGCCTCAGTATAAATTAAAACAAGTCACACTAAAACACAGTAAGATGTATAAAACATGTGCCATGAACAAGGTTTCGTGAAATTCATCAAATAATTAAAAATGACAACAAAGGTTTAAAGGTGGTCTTTACACAAACGAAACAGAATGCACGAAACACTGTGCATCTAGAAGCTAACAGTCACTCATCTAACGAAACATTTTTTTTTTGTTTTATGGAATTCGAAGATCACATCAGCGGTCACAAGAAAGCGCACTGTTCCCTATCCGTGAGCCAAATGAATCCAAGCCAAACTATTTCTTTAACATACAGTTTCAAGAATTTTATGTTTATGGTTCCGTGCATCGCTGATCTATACAAATAATTGTCCAACGAGATGCAACACAAAGCACTCTATTTGTTATTGCGCAAGTTCACTCTATATGTTTCGAGTGTCAACCACACGCATCATCAGGAGTAAACAAAACTGTTACAGTTTTGTGTACTCCTGATGATGGGTGTAGTTGACACCCGAAACATGTAGAGTGAACTTGCAGAATAATAAATAGACTGCTTTGTGTTGCATCTCGTTGGACAATTATTAATATATACGCAATTTCATATTATCCCCTCCTCTATGTTTATGTGGAAACGAATTATACCAAATCAAAATGGAGTTCAGTTAGTTTCAACAAATTTGTTCCTGTATTTTAGTAATTTTTACCTGCTGGTATATCGACATGACAAATCTAATACGTGCCCTTCTAAATCATTCTAAATGCAACACATCATAGCTACATAAATACGTGACTTGGCACAGGTCTCGTTCATCAGTTTAGTAGATATTCCGAGTTGGAACCAATGTCTCCAAAGGAGCAGTATAACCTACAACAGTATAGGCCTATGTTCTCTTAAACACTGTCATAGGAGCCACTCTAGCACGCCCTCGACTCGTCCCGTGCCGGCATGCCAACCACAAAACAGCTGCTCATTGCAAAACGGATAATATTATGTTGGATAAACTTCCCCACAAGACAACGGGTCTTCCCAATTGAAGTGGGAAACTAGTGAATAGACTCGCATCAAAGGGTATTTCTTATGTAAACCTGTGGCCTACAAACCGGGGCCGTTCCACGCTTGACAGAAATAGTCCGTATCAGAGGCGTCACACATCCACTTCTTTCGGCAGAAGTAGCATCTAGAGGCAATTTTATAAATAAGGCAGGATGTGTCAACATACCAGAGAATTTCTCGACAAAGCAGTATGACAATAAGAGAGTATGTAATAGCTATGTCTTATACAGACTGACGTAGCTGATTTTGAGGGATGGAATTTCGTCAAGTTGGTGCGCACAAAACGGTCTTTACAAATTCCATATTTTTAAAGCCGAATCTTTTTCTAAACTTCACAAATTCATTGAATTTACTCCAGGCGGGACCAAGCTAAAACAGGATTCATTCGTGGAGCAATTCAATCAAGAAAGTTAAATGTGTCTATTCTGCTACTGTTAAAAATGTCACGGATTTGAAACAAAAATCAGTGCACAGTGCATTCTACAAAAGTTTACACTACAGATTGAAGCCTTCAGGCTAACTCCAAATTCGGAAACACTGTTTCCCACCATCCAAATGTTTAATATGCATCTGCCTTCGATCCACTGCATTATGGTCCTAGATTTTGCCACGTCTTCACTTAGTTTGCAGTTTTTCCTGTTTACTACGGTCCAGTGCATGACAGTGAAACCCATGCTAACGGCAGCTTATGACGTCAACGTTTATGTTTTCATAGCGAGACTGCTCAGATTGCACCTTCTGAAATACAACGCAATAAACATTCTTCATCATAGCACCGAATTTTATTACAAAAATTAACGGTGTCATTACAGCTACTGTACGACTCGGAAAAAGGAGGGCAACTGAAAATACCGCAGCTGAACGCGGCATCGCTTTATTTGCGTGTCGTCTCCATGGCAATGGACGTCAATGCGTCATAAAAACGTTATATATACAAATAACTCCGGCGTAAGATATGGCTGATTGTCTTCAACGAGCAGGTCCTGCACAACGATACTGCCTGTCTAGTACATATTTACTGGAAGATTTTTTGTGATGTATACGGTTGCACCCCATCTACGATTTACTTGGTTGTTCAGTTACGTTGTTAAATAGCCGCATCTATCACTGGTCAGAAGCGACGCTAACGGAACTCGGAGAACAGCGAGTGAAAGTGAAATGAATCTGACAGCGTTAATATTGAAACAGAATGCAGTATGTGTGCACATGTCAGAGCAATATCATCTAGCGGCAGCATCTGGAGAGCGGATCGAAATACTGGGCTCAGAAAGCAAATGTTTATGAAAATCACCATAAAAGTAGCACGATAATATGTTACGACTGCAGGCGCCTATATTTTGTAGCTCTATGTGGATAAATACCGGTTGATAAGGATAAATCTCTGGTGAAGTGGAAAAGGGGGTTGCTTAAGGCACTGGACAACACAATTTCAGCACAAGAAGAAACATCACCACAGCTTATGCAGTAACGCATTTAACTCATTAATTCAAAAGTCACTAAACGGGGAGTGTTTAGTCCTTTTGCGATTCACAAGGTTGATATGGAGAATCTCGCGACAAGGATCACTTTTATATATTTGTGGCGCATCTGAAAAAAAAACTCCTGCAGAATGTTAATCTCTTATGTTGGACAGCTCTACCTGCCCATAACTTGAGAATCGCTAACGGGAATTTCGTTAAATTTAATATTGCTGAATTTTAATGATATTGCTCGACATTTTACAATTCCCGTTAAAGTCGGACAAAATATCAGACACTATCAATACCTGTGTGCGATTTGGGGTTCAGTTCCAGCCTAACTCTCATCTTTCGGAGCCAAAAAAAAAGTTTCGAAGAAAAGTTGTGGCCAAAAATGAAACACACGTTTCGACCCAGCTGAGTTCTCCCTATGTCTTACGGTTTCGACGGAACTAAGAGACAGGAACAGAAATTGTTACGCTATGTCTACATTTCCTATCTTGTGGAATTAACCATCTTTTCCGTAATATCATTGAAATTTTCGCTAAAAGGCTACCAAGACCATTACATTTTTCGAGTACCCTTGTCTAATTATGACGATATTGAAAATGGTAACTTATTCTTCCTATCTGCACGTGAAACAAATAAAGTAGTGCGAGTTATGAGTTACTTGTGGCAGCGTTGATGGTGAAAAGCTGCGTCACGTTCATTGGGACAGAGTTACCAGTTGAAGCGGTGTAAAATACCAGGAAGACTAGAATATTCACAGGCAATAATGCATCGATTACGTCACAGCTTACAGTTATCAGCTTGATAACAAATGTTTCTAATTACACAACCAGATGGCGAAGAGTCGGAATGTGATTCGTGAAAGTAAGTCTTACACCCGAGTTTTTGGGTTTTCGCAGCCGTGTGGATGATGTATCTGTTCTTCTGGCATGTGACGCAGAGTTACGGATATCTCCATTTTCGAACTGGCAGCTATCACAGCGATTGAAACGATATACAAAGAATGTACAGTGGTAACTCGATAGTTCGAGGTGAACGGGACCGAGGTGGTCTCGAACTACCACAAGGCTTGGACTGCAAGAGCTACGACACTTTAGAAGATATGATCGCGTACATAGTATGATAGATAGTATGATGTATTCATAGTAATATATATATATATATATATATAAAACGCTGTATTAGAATATGAACATATCCAATACTACAACTTAGTTACTTACTTACCTACTTAATTACTCCATGAAGCAGAGTCCTTCTTGAGAAGATAACAGGTTTTCAGCCAGTCAAGAAATTCCCCGCATTTTATGGAACTCAACGGTTCATTACCGCAGCCACAAATGCCTGCCACCTGTCCCTATCCTGAGCCAGCTCGATCCATTCCACAACCCTACATTCCACTTCCTGATGATCCATCCGAATATTACCCTCCCTCCAATAGCACAACAGTAAACTAATTAATAACATATGCTAGTAAGTTGCATGGTAAAGAAAGCAAAACTACCTCTCCTATTTAAGAGGAAAATAGTTTTTAAGACTAGTTTGCCATTGAAATTGTGATCGCTTCTTTACTGCAAAGGAAGTATGGTAATACCGCAAAGACAATGTGCACACAGATACGCACTTCAGATAAGTTCTGTACGAAATATAGAAACGACCTGGACTAGAGCGCATCGGCTCATACGACAAGGAACCTCGAACAATTGTGACTCGAAGAATCGAGACTGCAATATAGTTTTATAGGCCATTCAATTTATATTCAACAGTACTTCAAGGTGCATAAACATGTTTATAGTTCTTGAATTCAAATTTTCGCCGTGTTTTGAATGTTGTATTCTTACTTTTGGTTGATTCCCCGGCGTCTGACGCGGGGGAATCAACCAAACGAAAGAATACAGGTTATGTGTAAATGATTATCCATAGAAGCTGGGCCTTTTGGGTTCTCTAAATGTACAGTTAAAGTACCAATTCCGTTAAGAACTTTACGTGGTGGCTCTACATTCGCTAAGAAATGACGCAGTCAATTACGCGCCACAGTGAGTTTTGAATGTTTCTTCACAGGCGGATCCAGTATGGAGCTCCGTTTTGAAAGACGGATAATGAAATAAAACATGCTGATATGTCGCACAACGCCAGTTACTCTGCACATCGTCCCCGACAAAAGAAACAGACATGGTGTCGGACAAGAGAGGATTCATTGTTATTTTAAGTGGAATGACCCTTGTTCAATTATTGCAGGGACAAACTACCGAAATGGTAACAGACGCGACTAGAGGAGAGGGTGTCTGTCGACTGTAAACAAATGAAGCCAGCATACTCGCATACGAACTGAGAGATACTGTTTATTTTACAGCTTATCGATAATTACACGCTGTTATTCCATTACGTCACATGAAAACAAAAACATGGACTACAGAACAGTCGAGAACACACAAAAACTGACAACAGGCTTCGTTAACTTAAATGTTACGAAGTGTCAAGAATACGAATTCTTGCGCTATAGAGCAAGATAAGCGACGTGTTCAAGGAATTACAGACGTAACTATTTCTGTGTCACTTTGCAGACACATTTCAGACCCTTTTCGAGGTAACTGTGATGCGCGTCACACTGGTCAATGCACTACAGTCTGTCTGTCTGGCTGCTTGTCCGTCCGTCCATCCGTATGTATGCCGTACCTGATCGTAATACATTACATTACCAGGCCGAATATTTCTTTTTTTCAGCCACACTAGAATAACATCCCTCGACTCTACGTTTTTTCTTGGTAATTAACCAACTTAATGCACAAATTCCGGTGCACCGGACGGCCACCTACAGAGTGTGATGATACCAGATGCTGTATACTACAATTTTGACCTCCTGATGATGAGCACACAGTGCTCAAAACATGTAGAGGCATATAATTAACTTACAATAAAACAAGAATTTGTTCATCAAGTTGGTTAATTACTAAGATATACTGAGATGCACGATCAGCAAAACATCAAAATCTACGTTTTGTGTAATACTACACGATTTGCTTCTGCCGAAGAGAAGTGAATCGAGGCTGTGGTCTTCACGCCGGGATACGTCCTGTTGCTGTGGCCTTAGATATTCCTGTCATCTACGGAATTCGGCCCAAATTTTCAAATCTCTTTCAGAATCCGGTTAGTGACTGATGTTCCAGGCCCACTTCAAAGTTTAATGTCCAGTAATGGCGGCGTTGCCAATAACGCGGTTATAAACACAGCAATATAACAATGTCACATTGAAGGTTCGGTTTCTGGGCAGCAATCGTGATTCATGGAAGGGAGAATCCGGCTTCGGATTTCACCCAGAAAAACAAGGCATTCTGACTGACGTTTTTTGTGTACTTCCTCAGTGAATCTTTGTAATTAACCAACTTAATGCACAAAATCTTGTTTTATAAGAAGGTTATTATATGCCTCTAGATGTTTCGGGCACTATGTGCTCATCAACAGGAGGTCAAAATTGTAATATACAGCATCTGGTATCATCACACTCTGTAGGTGGCCGTCCGGTGCACAGGTGTGACGATACCAAATGCTGTATAATACAATTTTGACCTCATGATGATACGCAAATAGTGCTCGAAACATATAGAGGCATATAATAAACTTATTATAGAACAAGATTTTGTGCATTAAGTTGGTTAATTACTAAGATTATACTGAGATGTACGGTAAGCAAAACATCAAAATTCCTCAGTGTGATGAGGCAAATGCTTGAAAGTAACTTAGATTAGGCCACGACCGCTTCCTTCCGCAGCCTGCAAAATTCTTTAACAATTTCGACGCTATAGATTCTGATCTTCCGACAGCATTCTTAAATAATAAATCAGTAAATAAAATAAATAAATAAATACATGCCACCTTGACTCTAAA
>Ga0123352_10012304_pt1 | contig 13526 bp, 10 predicted proteins | sample TergutLab28metaG_FD_89700 | JGI IMG/M metagenome (GOLD analysis project Ga0123352, IMG submission 89700) | Labiotermes labralis P1 segment gut microbial communities from Petit-Saut dam, French Guiana - Lab288 P1 | ecosystem: Host-associated > Arthropoda: Insects > Digestive system > Gut ...
CCTCCTCAGTGCCTTGTACTTGGATATCTCCAGAATACTTCTTGTTTTTATGTGAGGATCTGTGCCGTATACTTATATATATGCACATGTAGGCCTTGTATATGTGTGTGTATATATATATATATATATATATATATGTGTGTGTGTGTGTGTGTGTTTAAAAATGTACCCCTACAGGCTTCTAACCACATATGAAAGGGGAGAGATTAGTGGCTGCGTGATTTCAGGCTTCCACCGCGAAGTAGATTAGAACTGCGCTCTTCTGGGCTATTACGCAGCGCGTAGTGGTAATTTCTTCCCGCCGTTTCGGAACAAACAATCGGTTCCATCTTTAAGACGCGTGAAGATGGACCCATAGCTTGTCCTAAAACGTCAGCAAATATTTACCATAACACGCTCCGTAATAGCCCAGAAGAGCGCAGATATGTTGTTAGAGGTTACTAATTGTGCTTCACACTTGGAAGGTCACAAAAATCGCGTGTCATTCCAAAGGATTTCACGCTGTTACATACTACCTACAGACCAATGCAAGGTCAGTGTCTTAAATTAGGCCGTGCCAGCTCCCTTCTACACCATTAAACATTCATTATTAGCGACTGCTGAATAAATCGATTTCAAGATCTAAATCCAATAATTTAAAACTTTTTTAAAACAATATAAAGTAAAAACGCACAGTCTTTTAAACCCCTGAAAACTTTATCACAGTTTTCACGGATCCAGGTTCTGTTTGAGAACGGACTAGTAACAAATATACTCGTGTCACCTTCTTGACTGCAAGTAACATTTTTTCGCAATTAACCGTCAAAATCAACACAGATGTGTCGTGTGGCCTATATTACACAATATAAAACCTCGGAGAATTATAAGACCTTTAATTGAACGTGGCAATTAAATTCCTTCACAGTAGCACTATTTTAACACAATAACTTTTTTTGCGACGTCACAATCTGCTGAACTACCGAAATGATAGTTTAAAGACAGAAACTTTTATAAAGCTTATGATTTGTTCTCATTAATTGCTTCTCAAAAATTGTTATTTTAAAATTTTTTTCAAAATCGATAGTGACGCCTCTATCGGAAGCCATGGGAATTAATCAAATATGTTAGCTTCCCTTCTTTCTCCGGTGGTGGCAGCACTTGGTAAGAGGCTGGCACAAGCGGAAGTAACTGGCCCTAGCAAGCCATCCTTACTCGCAGGATTCAGTTATGTACAGCATATCCTGCTGCTCCCTTTAAACTGTGTATCAAACGATTCCCGATTAAAATCGCCTTGCCATGACAACCTATAGGGCTTAAGGGCAGACACTTAAATGTAATGGGATATAACCACCACCGTCTGCTTTTCCCATGGCCAGCTCTATGTGGCATTTTTCCGATCATCTTTGTATGAAAACGTCGCTGCTGCACTTACTGAATGGCATCGACAGAATATAGACAACGACAGATTTATATCATTAAGTATTTTATATCGAGAAGCGCTTTCAAGTTTCAAATATATAAATACATTTTGTTTGACTAAATATTCTATATTTTCTACATGCGAATTAATCGCACGGAAACGTAAAATTACCAATGCACATACCGACAATGAAGAGATCATAATACAACGAAGTTTACAAAGTTGTCTTGTTAATGCTGGATAATATTACAATTATCTGAACACGCGGATCAATAGATATCTTGAAAGTACGAAGAATATTTTCAGGGACGATATTCTAAATAGGGATGCATAATACGAATTTGACTAAACTCAGGAAGTGCTATTCTGTTCCACCTCAGTGACCTGATAACAGATTCCACGGTTAGTAGATAGGGGAAACGTAGCCTACACTTAGCACACCACAGCAGAGCGGCTGTGGACCATCTATCTACACTTCGCTCACTCTATTCAGAGTAAATCAGTTTCTATTATAAGACAAGAAGGTGCTTCAGTCCGGCCAAGTAATTCAGTGGACGTTATTAACAGTTACGTCCTAGAAAGAAGTCCAGCAGCCATAGTAATCTAGGTGGGCCCCAGAGCCGGTATGGACGTTACGGTGAAGAGAAAAATCACTTGTTCCTAGCGGGGTTGGGTTTCAAAACCCGGGCCGTATACACCGTAGCTCAGTCGCTGTACTGAGTAGGACACTCCGGTTACAATCATAGACAATAATTATTAATTTTCCATATTCTTTCAACTTATCGCCTCTGTGAGTATGAAAATTACTGTCATCTGTGTTTGACAGTGTGTGGCTTTACAAAAAAGTGTTCAGACTGAACGATATCAGAGTCCAGAACTCAATAATACTCAGAGCGTAACTTACTCTCCACCCGAAATGATCTATATACAGAGTTAATATCAAGTTCAAAATATATCACCAATCACACACATGTCACAATGGATGGAAGAGCATTCCGAAATTAGTTCATTTCCTATATGCACAGACATGAAGTATGTAATCTACTATATTTTAGCTAGTTTTAAAACTTTGTTTAAAACTCCCTGAAGATGTTACTGTAGAGCCGAAACATGTTGAAGATATATAATGCTATACTGATGTGTGTGTCGTGTGCTCATTTATTTAGTTCAGTAAGAAAATAAATTTCGTATTTCGGTCTATTTTCAATACTACATCATTTTTTCTTTTTAAAAATGAAACTATATTTGAAAAATTATAAAACTGCAAATAATTTCATTGTGTAAGAAAACTGTAGTTAAAATATTCTCAAACAAATACCAATGTTACCACACTTTATACTCTGTTTTTGGGCTTGAAATTCCCTACTCACCGAGAGATCGCCTCCGTAGAAAGGATGTATAACGAAGGTCTCATTGCCCACGTGAATAACTCCACTGACCCCATTGCACGTGTGGAAGGCAGCCGTCGCTCCAGGGTAATCCTTCACAGTGCCGTGATAGTAGCAGTGTTCTATCTCCTGTAATTACAATTGACGTGATCATCAGTCTAAGAGTTTAGTCTTTTTACTTTACTAATAACGTTGTAAGCCTAGTGATTACCATTATCATTATCTTCCAGGCATCTACTGATTGTTGTTTGTTTCAATCAAGGAAGAAATTTTCCCTGCTTTCTTCTTCCAGTTGGTCCGTGTTTTGTCACTAACTCCTGGCATCTGTATCTTTGCATTCTATCCAACCGGAAAACCAATTTCTCTCAATAACCATAGATTAGAGAAAAATTAAAAAAATATATTGAGAAGTCTGCACAAACCAAAACCCGAAAAGAAAAGGTGGAAAGACAGGCTTATATTCTGAATGAAACAGTTGAGACAGACCAATTCACGAAGCCGATGATATAATTATGTCTGTTGTGACCACCAAAATGAACCTAAACTCTCTAGGCCGATATCCTTCAGTTGTTGCGGTTGATTCAATAAAAACAGCTTCAACCGCAAGCTGAGACGAATTTTCCAAACTTGGTGCGACATTAAAAATTCTGTTGGATAGAAGTCAAGCATTTAACATCAGCAAAAATTCACGAAAAGCTACTTACACTTCCTCATTACTGCGGAACCGGCAACCTTTCAAGTTTTACTTCAGCGGTACAAACAATAGAGCAGATGGTCCAGAAGTTCCGGTGAAAAGACGGCAAAAATTCCCGTCTGCGAAGCGCACTGTATGGGGTCGCATTGTCATGCTGAAGGATCACCGCTAGACACATAACTTGAGCCATGCAGCAACACCGATCCACAGCAGTGAGGCAGTAGCAATGCCCAGTGAGGCAGTAGCAATGCCTACTGAGGCAGCAGCAATGGCTAGTGAGGCATTAGCAATGCCTGTTCGTGAATTTTTGAACGTAGCAACTCAATTTCTAGCACAATGACATTTTTCGATTTGTACTAATTGGATAACGAGATAGTCAGTGCAGTATAACATAACAATTAGGGGCGTTCCTGCAAAATTTGTTGCAGTGGAAGAGTAAAGTGTATTACATATTCTGAGTGTGTGTTTGTGTTGCCATAGTTATCCAGCACGCCATTCGCGTGGCCTGTGGCCTGTCCGGCTTTACAGTATTTTTCCACATTATCACATAAACGGCAAGATTTTCGAAAAAAAATCGTTCAATAAAGTGTTTTGATTTTCTCTACAGCTTTTACCTGAAGGTAAAAAGGTAAATGTAAAGCAATTGCATTACAGGCCTGGACAGGCCCTGAGGGTTCCAGGAGGTCGAGGCTCCCAGATTTCAAAACAATCGACACATGAAGGTGGTAAGGTTGTCAGCCCTACGCACCGGCCGCCTTTACCCCTTAGGAAATATTCCTGGTACTCATTTCTGTTAAAGACTCAGTCAACCCAAGGGCCATAGTACGGCCGGAAGGATTATGTCAATGAAAAATTCCAACAACACCATCGGCAATCGAACCCGCGACTTTCTGACTTCTAACGGAGTGCCTCAACCAACTGAGCCACCACGTACCCCTCTTTTGTCTGAAACATTTTTCATGCTAAGAAGAATTAAGCGAGATGGATCAAACATGTATATTGGTCATCGTGTAAAGTACTAGTCATTCTTGTTTGATTATAATGAATCTTGAAATTTCTCGATAGATTTTTGACAAATACTCAAATATCAAATTTCATGAAAACCCGTCCATTGGGAAAAGAGGTGTTCCATTGGGTCAGAGGGACGGACAGTCGGACAGTCGCTTTTCGAAATTTTGCGAACTCGCCTAAAGATGCATCAACGTGATCGGGGACTAAGCTAAAAAATAATTATATTTAATTAGAACAATAAGTTACGTTTAGCGTTGTAAAGATTTCATATTTCCTCTTTACAGGGGATATTCAAACATAGACCTGATAAAACGTACATATAAAACACACCTTGTCAGTTTCAATTCATTTGATATAAAAACCAATGCGGATTCCCATTAGGAAGCGCAATCGGTTAAAGCTGCTTAGCAAATAATATATATTTATTGTAAGTATCATGCGTAACACATTGAACATAATGTGCGCAAAACGCAAAGTTTTACTGTTAAGCCTCGCATGACACATACCAGCCAGTAAGTTTCTAAGGGGTAGATAAACAAGCCTCGCATGACACATACCAGCCACTAAGTTTCTAAGGGGTAGATAAACAAGCTGCTTGTTTTTCGTTCAAATAATTATATTTTATAAAAAATAAAAACTGGTGATTCTCTAATTCAGATCAATTCAATGCATTGTTCTCACAGCACACAATCGCAAAATAACAATACTGCAAGTCTTAAAACGACGGAATATCAAACTCTCTCATCACACTGATATTAACGTTCTGTGGAACTGACAATTTTGTATCGGGTACGAGCCGTCACAGTTCAACGTGTGCTGCAGTTATTCCGGTTCAAATGACTTTAGCATGAACGGATATACGACCAGCTCCCCTCAGTTACACACAAAATTCGTCTGATTAAACTCACGTAATTAGCAGAATTATGCACAGAAGCGTCAGGATTAACCTGCACCCGCTCAATTTCAAAATCTCTGTAACTGTCTGTAACGGATACATCGTCATTAGTTGCACTGGGAACACAAGAAAATTGGGTGATTTTCGGTTCGAAGAAGTGGAATGAAAATTGTTATATATACGTAGCTACAGGGTGTATCTAATAAGTTTGGACACACGTCAAGAGTGAGTAAGATCTGCATTTCAAAACAAAGAAACAAATTCGAATAAACAGATATCCGGAAATAGTTTTTGAGTTTAATTTAAAGATTAAACTCAACAATAAGCACTGTTACTATGCAATATTGTACTGACAACTAGCATAACACATTTACGAACAAATTTCCCAATTTAACAACTGTACAGCCCTTATTATTTTCTAGATGCCACTAGAAAAATGTACTCAAAATGCCCTCCTCCCTTAATGCACGCATGGACACGCCTGATCATGGACTGTTGCACCCTTTCAAAAGTCCCAGGGCGGTTGCGAATGGATTTGACAGGCATAAAAGTGCGTTTGTAAAGAGTCTCTTCATTTTAAATTGTAGCTGAATACACCTGGGTTTTAAATGTCACACAGATAGAAATGAAAAGGGCTGAGGTCTCGTGAGTGTGGGGGCTGCACCTCGAAAACTGCGGATATATATTCATATGAATTTTTCTTTGTTTTTTGGCAAACTCAAGCATTTTAAATACACTCTTTATAGCCCTAAGTACAAGAATATATATAAACAGAGTCATAATCATAAAAAGGAACTAATTCATAAAGACAGTCCTTGTTAAGCTAAGACTTCCTTTGCTAGTCAAGACATTTCCCGTGTTTTATCGAAACTGAACAGTAATTTAGGAAGAAAAACGTTTTTCTACGATCTTAGTACAAGCAACTAGCGTCTTCCCCTTTATTTACACCGAAGATTTTTCCTACAAGTTTCGATCGCGTAGAGCATTTTTAGAGAAATAAGTCAATACTCATATCTGCAAGATGGCATCACTCCTCGCTACTCTAAGCCACATAAATACAGTTCACACGAGAGGTGTGTGATGGATTTATTTGAGGTTCATTTTAATATTATCTTCCCATATATTACCATGACTTCCAAGTAGACTTACCTCTTTTATGTTGTCACATAAGTTACTACACATTTGTTTTCTCTAAAATGCATGCTACATCCATCCCATCTTTCTCAGTTTGATATTCTTCATAATGTCTGGCACTCTAGTGTAGCGTCTTGTATATACTATTTCAAATTCGATATTAAAAGTACGAAGGAGTGCGGGAAAATATGTAGACAGGTTACAGCAGTAGAAAGGAATGCTGAAGACTTTAAAGGTAGTCTGGAAAGTCGAGAGGAAAGTGCCTCGGCATTTGCTTATTAACACACTTAAGCTCGTAAGCGTTGTGACAGTTCGTGAAGAAGGAACTGGATATATTAAAAATCCGTCTATTCCATCCTCCTTGAATTGATCATCCTAATAATATTTGTCCAGAAGTACAGTTCAGGAGGTCTTTAGAAATTTTCTCCAGCTTCTTGTTACCTCCCCTCTCTTGAGGCCAAATATTCTTCTTAGCAAATATTCTCTCAATTCTCTTCCCTTAGTACGAGAGACAAATTTGCAAACTATACAAAATAGCATGCAGAAATTATATTTTAATTTGATAAGAAATTTTACCCTGTACCACAATATTGATTGTAATGCAACTAAAGAAGCATACGGTTAGCGTTTACAATTACGTGTTATTTCTTTGGTTATGCTAGTTTCGACCTATCTCCAGGAAAACTACGAATGTTGCGTGAATATATTCAAGGCTTCAGTTAGTTTAAATATGTTAAACACGTCTTTATACAAAAAGAGTAACGTGCGCACTTCTTTGTGGATCATTCTCGAAAACAACTATGGCACAATATAGCGCAAATAAGAAAAACGGCAATGTTTCATAAGTAATAACTTTTAATGATTTTATGGATAGCAAAATTTTTATACTGGAAGGTGGTTTGAAACAAACGATTTCATTCTGTTGGTACAGCAGCGTACATGTTCAAAATTTAATCAGCACTGTACCACAACACGGGTATAAAGAGATAATATGGTACAATTACACATCACAGCTAACGATAAACACCGTGGCGGCAGAGTCTTATTCACATGTACAAACTTTTTAATGTCCCGCAATGTTAACAATTTAGATCGTAAGGTGGCCAAAATTGTTAATGCCTCAAAGTGTTAAAAACTTAATCGACTTCCGCAAAGCGCCTAAATGTGGCAGTAATGAAAGCAGCTGAATATAATCCTACATTCCCTAAGCAGATATGCGAAATCCCAAATTTATATATTATTATTATTGTTATGTCAACACATAACAAAACCGTAAGCACAAAACTACCAAAAGCAGATTAATTTCAGGAAACGGTAGCTGCAGTTAGGCTCAGAATGCTTTTCTTTTAATTAGCTGAACAAGAACAAAAATATTAAAGTATACAAGAGTGAGATTTTATTTGTTTTTTGTATGGGTGAGAAACTTGGTCTCCCACATTAAGAAAACAATGTAGGATGACGGTTTTCGAGGATAAAGATTTGGGCCTAAGTTGTAGGAAGCAAAGAGAAGTAGAAAATTTCATAATCGTGAGCCCCATGATCTAAATGCTTACCAAATATCTGAATAAACAAATCACGTTCAATGATTTGGGTACAGCAGGTGCACGCGTGAGAAATTTATACAGGGTTTGAATGGAGACACGTAAAGAGAACAGAACACTTGAGAGACCAGGGCGTAGATGACAGGTTAATATAAGAATGGATATCATATATGAAGGATGGGTCGGTGTGTAACAGAATCATCCGGCCCTGAAAAGATAAAAGCAGGCTGTTTTGGATAGGGTAATAACAATAGAACTCCGGAAAATGCGTAAAATTTCTGAAGAATTTTTTGCTCCACGTGGTTGGTTATTATTGTTGTTTAGAGTTATTACTACTGGTAATAATCATACTCGTTGATATTCTGAACGGCGTTTCCTAATTACGTCAAAAGAATAAAACATGAATATGAATTATATGAAAGAATGGGTCTTTAATTATTTCAAATAAAAGTAAAGGTCACCTTACGACATGCCTATGCCGGTATAGACGGAAGGTAGAGGTAGCTCCAAGCAATTCACAACCCGACACTAGAAGAAATGTGTCAATATTTAATGTACTATAATTCAATTTCCCTCTAGGGACAGAGGCGAATTATAAGCACTTTCGTGAAGGACAGCCGGTCTCTGGATCCAAAATTGAAAATGGGACCCCCAGGATACGAAGCAGAAATGTTACAATTACAGACAGTCGCGCACCCACAATTTTTCACGGGGGGGGGGGGAGTTTGGGGCGGGCTGGCCATGAGGCTTTCCGTAATTTATGTTTGATTTTAAGAATAACATTAACATCACGTTACAAGTATAGCTGTAATATAACAGCGTTGGCAACTGCATGTATATGTATACAAATAGAACTACATGTACATGACTCAATCAACTGACTTAAATCACAAGGTCAAATTGTAATTTTTTTAAATTCTAATGTATTAGTCATCAGAAGATTTTGGTGAATGATGTCGAATAAAGAGTAAATTGCGAAGAAAGTTGCCTAACATCGGATGTACTAAATATCTGCTTTCTAAACTGCCATTTGTTGTGGCTGCAGCCGGACAGCCACCCTACCCCCCACGCCCCTTGGGCACGTCCCTGATTCGAGAAAAACTTTGCGGTGAAATTACATAAAATTAGGGTACATAATGATTGGTGAGAAAGACAATCGTAGGCTTATTGCTGCACATTAGTCATGGCAATCTTACTGCTGCAAAATGCCCTTGTTTGGTTTAGTGTTGCAGAATGGGCATGATAATCTTACTGCTACAGAATGGCCATGGTATGCTTACTGTTATAGAACGGCCAAGCCATATTTACTGCTGCAATGGCCATGATACGCTTATTGTTGTAGAATGGCCATGGCAAGCTTAATGCTTCAGAATGACCATGATACGCTTACTACTTCATAAAGGTCATAATACGCTTACTGCTACAGAATGGCCATGATATGGTTACTGCAGCAGAATGGCCACCTCAGCAATGTCCACTGCAGTTATTCTGCAAACTGAATAATATACCACACAGAAGTAATGATTTCACCCGGGACAGAGTCTACAGATGGTGTTCGCGCAGTGACAGGTACGGTTGTCAAGCTTGTCGGAAAAGCGTCTCTGCGAGAATTAATCATCCAGCCCGCGCCTTTCACTGGTAGTTGTTATAATTTATTCGAGTTCGCATTAAAATTCATATCATGCACTAGGCAGTAATTAGGGCCTGCTATCAGCTGGCTATATTTCATCCTTGGACAGCCTACAGCCTATTAATTAACAGCAGCAAACAGAAGAGCTCATAATCTGGCTAATTTCTTCCGCAGATCTCTGCAGAGTGCCAAAATGCTTCTAATTTACAAAAGCTAACTTTATAACAAAGACGGCACATGTGTACTAGATACGGGCCGAATTCCCGTACCAGTCTCAGCCCTTGTTGACTTTATAATAACTACTAGACTGCCATAACGTCGCATTTATTTTCGTTTCCATTCATATTCAACTTGTCCAAGGCTACTTGTATGTGAAGTTTATATTTAAGCAAGAAGACGAATAATAGGCTATAAATAAAACATTACAAGTGCCTTTAAGAAAATGAGAACTATTTCATAATTCTCACCATGTTATTTATTATATTCAACTACTTAAGGAAATTATGTGTTTGTTCACCTCTACCAACTGATCACGAAATAAAATATAATACACGGTTTAAATATATTTAATGAAAGGGGTAATGACATCTGTAAATTAATAATTAAACTGTAGGGTCTGTTAATCATTTAGATGACCAAGAACTTTCCTCTTTGTGTGTAATGCCAAATTTTATTACCATTTTCAGAACACCATACCAGGACACCCTAATCTGCTCCAGACGAATCCGGTAAACACAGTTTCTTGAAGGTCTGCTGTCACATTATCCTTCCATCTCCGCCCTGAGTACGATACTACAAATATTAGGTAATTTTATATACTTCATACGATTTTATAATGTAATAAGTATTGCAACACCTGTGAATTATAATTACAATCTATTTTGCCTTCTTTCGAAAGTTTTTGTAATGATGGCCTGATGATGGTCTGTTCAGATTGAAACATGTTGTCATGCTTGCTTAAGTTAAAATAAACATGCTTGTGTATGGCGGATTTAGGATAGTTTGTTTTGAAGAACAATGAATCTCCTCATTACGCAGTTTTCTCCAGCACCATTTGCTTCCTCTCTTTTACGTTCAGACACACTCCTAAGTGCCATGTCCAAGATATTCCTCTCTTCTTAAAAACGCCCAAAACCGGCTCAGAGGCCCACACACTCACCTGTTCAATGGGTGCCGGTTTTCTTTCCCGGAGGTAAAGTGGCCGTGGTGTCCAGTTAACCACCTACCTCCATCTAGTGCCAAGGTTAAGAATGAGTCTACCTCTTCTCCCTCCATACGCATTCGTGGCGTTGACAGGGGAAGATTTACCTTTACTTTTACCTGCCCTCGGAAAACTTAAATCTACGTTCTTCCACTGCGGTGGAGCAAGTTACTTGTCTACCGGCATGCAGACAAACTCCTACAACAACTCTTTCAGAACAGAGCGGTATCTGTTTCAAATATATGACCTCCGATGAATAAAAGTACTGTTTCTCTCAGTCGACACTTCACTGTAAACAAAATCCGTCTTCTTTAGAACATCTAGGCACATGTTTCGGCTTTATACTGAAGCTATCATAAACATAAATATTTTTACTAACGTGGGTCGGGTAACGTAGTCGGTATAGCGACTCGCTACGGCCTGGACGGTCCGGGGTGGTATCTCGGTGGGGGCGAAATATTCCGCAACCGTTCAGACCGGCCCTGGGGCCCACCCAGCCTCCTATACAATCAATATCGGGTCATTCCCAAGGGTAAAGCCACTAGGGCATGGCCCTGATCACCCACCCACATCTTGCTCCAAAGTTAAAGAAGGAGTAAAGTTATTCCTCTGAGGCCCCTCTGGACCTTCGTAGCCTGTTCTGGTGAATTTTACCTTTACTGTTACCTTTACTTCTTATTAACAATAAAGTTGTTTCGACTGAACAAAGAGCGCTTTTGATTTATATAACTAGTAGAAAACACAAAGTGATGCCACGCACCAATATTACGTAATCTGAGATTGCGTTGGTGAGAGAGTCGTTTTATAACCCAAAAGTCAAAGAAAATATTATAACATCTATAAAAAAGCAAAATTATGGGATTCCTTACAATTATTAGGTTCAGTGACAACATATATGATTTTACGAGATTCGTCCCTTTTTCCTAAACATGTAATTAACCATTATGTGGCCGTCAAACACAACGTATATTTGATACAGAAAACCTATAGGAAAAAAAAACATGTTTCTGGTATTAAGCCTCGTGATGGCTTAATTTAAATCCGCAACATGTAGATGTTCTCAGGTTCTTCACACAATATATAAGTTTTTAGGTTGCCTTGACGAATATGTGATGGTTTAATGATAGCATAAATAATTTCATTTGTAAATCCTGAGGACAATGAAGAGGGACCTGTCGTCATAACAAGTCATAACAACAGCCAAAATCACCAGTCACAATATCAATCATAACAGTACTAATAACAGTACTTTCAATAGCACTCACAACAATAGACATAATAGCATTCATAAGAGCACTAATAATAGCAGTCATAACAGTATTCATAAAAGCAGACATAACAGTAGTAATAATAGCATGCACAATAGCAGTAACAAAATAGTCATAACAGCAATAATAACAGCAGGCACAGAAGCAGCCACGGCAGTGATAACAGCAGACATCATACCAATCATAACAGTAGTCAAAACGGTAGTGATAACAGCAGACATAATAGCAGTCACAACAGCAGATATCATACCAGTCATAACAGCAGTAAAGACAGAAATCACAAGAGAACACACAACACCAGATATACCAACAGTGATAACAGCAATAATAATAGCACACACAACGGGAGTTACAACAGTCATAATAGAAGTCACAACTTCAGTCATAATATCAGTAATAACATCAGTGATAACAGCAGGCACTACTGCAGTTACAACATGTCAGACTGTGACAACAGCAGTAATAACAGCAAGCACAGATCATAACAGCAGTAATAACAGCGGGCACAACAGCAGCCATATCAGCAGTGATAACAGCAGTAATTATAACAGTCACGACAGCAGTCATAACATCTTAACAACAGCAGTGTTAACATCAGGCACTACTGCAGTCATAACAACAATAATAGCAGCAAGCAAAACAGCACTAATAACAGTAATGACAGCAGACACAAGTCATAACAGCAGTAACAGCAGGAGCCACAGCAGTGATAACAGCAGCCACAATAGCAGTAGAAACAGCAGTCATAACAGTCGGCACAACAACAGTCATAACAACAATGATAACAGCCGTGATAACATCTTTTATCTTGGCCACAATAAGAAACACGTACCCCAATTACAAAATTTTAACCATAATTATGCAGCCTAAACGTCACGCCATTGAAAAAAATACCCTAAATTAAGAATAAGTCTTTGATAATGACTTGCCAGTCAGCAAGTATTTATACTGAAAACGTTTTGGGAAATTTCATTGCCTGATGGACTTCAGTATTGTACAAAGCAGGCGTTTTAACTGACATGAGGCGAAATATGTCGGGAGAAGTTTGATGTAATTCCTTTAAACAGCCTTTATCCAAATGTAATTAATATGTTTGGAATTGAAATGTCTGGAGAATGGAAGGAAATACATGACCTCTTAATTACAAAATCGTTTCCTTCGCTTCAAAGCGAACGCACACAATACACTTCTTTCAGAGCCTCCGTGTCTTCATTCACATAAATTCCTTTGGTGACTAGAACTGCATACGTCATGGCAGTTTAATATTTACGCAAGGGATTTTCTTGTTTAATCAGCACGCAGAGTCGTAAAAACAACGTTTATTACTTTGTGTCTGAAAACATATATCTCAAGACACCCACAAAA
>Ga0123352_10012305_pt1 | contig 13525 bp, 8 predicted proteins | sample TergutLab28metaG_FD_89700 | JGI IMG/M metagenome (GOLD analysis project Ga0123352, IMG submission 89700) | Labiotermes labralis P1 segment gut microbial communities from Petit-Saut dam, French Guiana - Lab288 P1 | ecosystem: Host-associated > Arthropoda: Insects > Digestive system > Gut ...
AAGATGTCGCATACGAAATGCATGTTGGATACCGAACGCCACAAACACACACTCCGAATATGTAATTTTTTGTTTCCCCCCCCCCCCACTGCAGCAATGGTTACGCGAACACGGCCCAATGTTACGTTACACGTACAGTGCCTGTTTTGTTATATCCTTGAAAGATACTGGTAATGTTATCTCTAACTAGCATTTCTGGTGTAAGTGGTGCTGTTCATCTTTGAACCCAGACATGCCTATATAGAACACACGTAACGTCATGTCATGTAATACTTTGTTTGTTTGTATGTTTCTGTTTCTGTCATTTTACTTAAGTCGTTTTTCTGAAATGTATGCACTGGCAGGACGAGTCAAATGGCTGAGAACTGGCAAAGGCTGTGTAAGACGTAGTACGTTGCTCGTCTGAGACGTGATTCCCTATGGCTGCTAGGATGGTGGCATTTTGAGACAACCTTTTGCCACCATCTTTAGGGTACAGCAAAGGAACTTCCGACTACTGTGTGAAGAGAATGAGGAAACCCACAAAATACCTCTGTCAGTTCAACTGGAAACGAGCCTGAGTCTTTCTGATCACAAAGGAAGACGTGTAAAGCGCCCGAATGTTAGGTTCTGTGTACAACGTCAGGGTTTTGAACGACTACTTATATAGAGTGTAAAGGCACGAACTTACGGACGGGCTTTCTGGCTCGAATGTTATCACAAAACAAACATCAGCTTTTATCTTAAATAAACCTAATTAAAATCAAATCCTTCGCGTCAATTTAGGGGTTAATGAGCAAGACATGCCGAACGGTAACTTGCCATGACCATCAGCTGTGCTACGCAGTGCGTGTTACTGTTTTCGAGTCATGGAACTTATCCGTGACTAATCAGCAAGCATTTGCTACAATTAGACGTCACGTTCCTGCACTGTACAAAGTGTAGTAAATCGAAAATCGCCCAAAATTTCCAGGAAGTTTCTTGGCCAACTAATTGCAAATTTCCAAAGCAGACCTGGCCCACAGACTTTTAGTGAAAAAAAAATTGGAGGCGGTTGAGACAGTCCGCCCCTCTTTGCGGGAAAGATTATTATAATATAGTACAAGAAATCTAGGGCAAGATAGGAATCTATACCGTTCCACGAGAGAGCACGTGCATAAGCTGCTCAACCGTAACATTCTCAGGGAACGGCTACATTTATTACGACTCCTGACGATAAAGTATATTGGTGGAAGAACTGATATACATTCCTTTCTAACAGGTCGGAGAGAATCGATAAGACTGGCAGTATCACCTCCGCTGTTGTCTAACTCGGCTCCATACAAACGGAGAGAAGCATGTTATTTATACGTTGAAATACGTTTTCTCAATACTTTCATTAAGAATCCTCCCGACAGAGAGGGAACAGCAGAGACACGTTGTTCCTTGTTATGTACAATACACGGCTTGAATAACAATGATTGGAAACAATAAGGTCCTTGCTTCTAGCATCTAGTAACAAAGTTTGTTTGAAGTTAATCGCGTTAAATTCTACGCTTGTCGAGAGTAAGATGAATTAATCAAGCACATTTCCTATTTCCCCCTTCAGATTCTTATAACAGTGTTACTTTGTGCGGAGTTTGTTGTAATGAAAGCAAAGAAAGTAACAGTTTGATCGTTTCCCAGAAGAAAAAGTTTACAGATTCATGAAACACATCGCTCGTGAAACAGCAATCTCTCGCAACGCACAAAAGTCGTTAAAATGCGGTTCCAGCATTACTAGACAGCTGGGCTAAAAAACACGCTGTCCAAACACGGTATCCACAAAAAATTCTTCTCCTCGTATTTTCGTAAACACATAACATGCCCACATGCTGGTCTGTTAAGTTTTTTTGTCTCTTTCACGATACCACCTAGTCTTTGGAGACTAACTAGGTATTTTTTTCTCTCCTAAACTGCTACGTTGTCTATTTGCTGCAGGTGTCGCCCATCGGTTCAGCCTGCTTTATTCTGGCTCATCATTCTTGAGGTTTTCTAGATCACACACAACGACGAATCACAATCGGTAGGACTCCTCTGGACGAGTGATCAGTTCGTCGCAGAGACCTCTACCTGACAACACACAATACTCACAACAGACCAAACATCCATGCCCCCGGTGGGATTCGAACCCACAATCTCAGCAGGCGAGCGGCCGTAGACCTACGCCTTAGACCGCGCAGCCACTGGGACCGGCAGTCTGTTAAGTGTCCGTCAAGTTTCTTTCCTACCATTTGTAAAACTGGGTACAGGTGGGTTACGACAAACTGTCTTCGCATGAGCGATTTTCCTTACAATATTATTGCTAACGTACGTGCATTCCAAATAAAAGCAGCGTTGATTTATTTACGAGTATACGAGTATATAGAAATATACACGAAGTACTAAGAGCGAAGTTTTGTCGTTACTCTGTTCCTACAGGTCACAGGATGTTCTGTTCAGCCTGTCCACACAAAAGCTGAGATAATATCTCTGATATACAGAACACTGCAACTGCTTCTTCCCAAACATTCATCTCTTATTACTCGCAATTAATTTGCCACCTTATCAGCACTGCTCAAACGTTCAAGTAGTGCCACTTAATTATCTAATACTCAATAAAACAATTATACCGGGGTGTAAGTAAACAGGCCCCAATAAACATCTTATTACACAGGACACAAAATACGAACCAGTTAGTCTCATTCCAACCTATTTTCAACTTGCCATTAACTTGTTAGTTTTTACGACATGTATGTAACACGTGTATTGTGTATGGTTGTTGTTGCCAGTGAACTGAAAGAGATCGTATTATTTTTCAGAGGATGGGGAGTACATGTCTTTCGGTTTGTCCGGAGATGACACCCGGAGTAAGATGGTCGGCGGTGACGTCGTTGTGGCGTGGGTGGACAAGGCTACGCTTAAGGGTTACGCTGACGACTATTTCCTGGACGCAAAGTCACAGTGCGCCGGTAACAGGGGCAGCTGCCCTGACAATAAACTCAGGGTAAACCGTTAACTGTTAATTCTTTGCATAAGAGAAAATTCTTGTTCAGAAACGCCAGCTATTTCACTGTAACAAACGTTTGGTATTCGATACCACTGAAAATTAATTTTACAACCATGTAAAGCACGTTAAAACTAAGTACTTTAAAACAGTCAACAAGAAATCACAAGACAGTGTGATCATTTATACCTTCAAACCTTCTATAAAGCCAACTTTCTTGCGTTTAGATTTACAAAAATGAGTTTGATTAAGTGTTTCCGGGTAAACCGATAAATTTCACTAGATGGAATTTAAAATATTACTGTAAATTATAGATGGAAAGTAATAAGTATTAATGTGATAGCATGATCCAAAATTTGGGTAATCGAAGTAGAAAATACAAGGCCGCATTACTTCTTTCTGCCTCTCATTTTCATAACTTATCTTTCTAAGACACACATTCATACTACAACTTCCATCTTCTTCTTGAACTTCCAAGAGAAATTACCTCTTACCAAAATTTTGTGCATATTCCTTGTGTTTCCCATTCTAGCTAGATTTCCAGGTCATCTTGGCCTCCTCAATTTTATTACCCTAATAATGGTGACGTGTGTATGTCAGGAAGTGTGTGTTTGAGTTTTTAAATGTTTGTCTTTACCTCTCCTAAATCCGAAAATTTTTGTTACACAACATTTGTATTCCATTTTGTTCATTCAAAATAATTCAGCTGCTTAATGGTTCATCCAAAATCACGACAGATTATGTAAAAACTATACATACCTTAGAAAAAGAAGGTTCATAAATCTCCTCCCGAATACCTCGTTAATTTCTTTAATGATCTTGCTCTTCTACATACCATACAGTCATTTTATACAAATTCGTTATACAAATGAATAAATGACCAGCAGACTTTGGAAAAATACTGTCTTCTGGGAAGAGACACATTATCAGGGCCGCCACCAGCAAAGAGCAAAGTGGTACACCGCCTTGGGGATTGTGGCGTCTAATAATTCATTGATCGAAAATAAATATCTACAATAAAAAGCAAATTTCGCGCAGTCCATACAGTTTTATTCAAATGATTCATTAAGAATTTTAATTAAAAGACATCTATGTTACTATCATTTCCAGCACCGAGCATATAAAAATCTGGTCTCTCTTTATACCGGTAAGGTGCATCGGCTTGCACCAATTTCTTCCGCAAGAAACTAAAACCCCACGTATGGAAAGTTTACTTGAGATAGAATAACATTCAACTCAGTCCCCACGTGACTGGGAATCCCAACATTGTGTGTTCATGTCAACAGGAGGACACAGGCAGCGTGCGGCTCCTCAATGCTGCTATGGTGAACGGCTATTCCATTGTGACGTACCAGCGGCCCCTGAAGGCGCAGGACGAGTTGGACATTGACATCCTGACGAATGGCACCCAGCCCGTCGTCTGGGCTATCGGACCACTCAACTCTAAGAATGAAGTTTCTTACCACAGCCTCACGAACAAGAGTGCGTTAATACGTCATCGTATTTGTAACGCACTTCTCTCACTTTGCCCATTTCAAACATCGTGGTTTCCACATGTAGGTTTATATTAACCAAGATGGTAAATGTCCCCCGAGCCGGTCCCAGTTGCCACGCGGTCTGAAGCGTAGGTCTGCGGAGGATCGCCTGCTGAGTTTGTGGGTTCGATTCCCAGCTGGGGTATGGATGTCTGTCTGTCTGTTGTGAGTGTTGTTTGTTGTCAGGTACAGGTCTCTGCGACGAGCTGATCACTCGTCCAGAGGAATCCTACCGACTGTGGTGCCTCGAGAAACCTCGTGAATGAGGAGACCCTGGCCCACTGGGGACTGTTGCGCCAAAAGAAAAAATATTCCCAGAGCGAAACACATCCGACGCGTTCTCGTAACCATAGTAACCAAGAAACACTGGCAACTTTGGTAACCGAGGTAATTATGGTAGCAAAGTTACTCATAGTGGCCACAACACTGGCAGCCAGAAAGTGAATGGTAACGTTAGTGATATAGTAACAAATGCAACCATAAACACCATCTGAATGCTGGTAACACGGGTAACCAAAATAATAATGGAAACTTTCGAAACGAAAGTAATTACTGTTATATTACGAACTGCTTTTTATACCTGTCCGATTTTAACGATTATTTGAACATGGCGACACACTTTAAAAGTCATCACAATTTTCATGCAGATCCACCCAGCGGGAGTGCGAAGCATATTTCATAAAACACGCTGAGCACTCCCTGCTGCAACCTGCAGTTGGCTGACATGACAAATACTGCACCACGATGGGGATACCACAATTTCTGTAACTGTACGTGCTAGACCTATCGTAACTACTCCTGCAATGGGTCTGCTCTTTGTCAGTCATCAAATTATTCCTAACGACATACCCTCCATTTTTAACTTGTCTCGTCTGAATTTAAACGTTTATTTTGTTTTCATGTAGTCTATTTACAAGTTGTGTCCCGTGATTTTCGGCTTCCGCCGCGAAGTAGATTAGATCTGCGCTCTTCTGTAATACTCCGTAGCGCGTAGGGGTAAATCCTTACCGATGTTTCGAAGATTTTTTGACTATTGAAGAGGGGAAAGATCGATTGTCCCGAAACGTAGGCAAGGAATTACCACTGTAACTGCGTGATATCCCAGAAAGGCGCAAATCTCAAGTTGAGTCTCTTTAGCCAGAATAACAAAAATAAACGTTTGCTGATGGATGGCGTCAGGCGAAATGGCCTCCCGTTGTATCCTCGTCTGTTTTCAATGGTAGATGGACTGTGATTCACAGGAGACGTACTATTGAATTTCGGTCGAGCTCCGAAGTGGAACTGCCCTCTCCCCGAGACAGACTCTGCTTCCGCTTCAGCCGTGGCAACCCCTTCGTCCGAGCGCCTGTCACCTCCATCTAGGACGGAGGAGCCTACGACCCGCAACAGAAACCGCAACCCCAGCACAGTACCAGCCACCCCAGCACCGGCCCCCAAGAATGACGCATGGGAAATACCTGCCATCCAGTGCTATGAGCCGGATGACGGCGTCTTCTACGCGCAGATGGGCCCCACAGGAGGCAAAAGGGGGTACCCTGCCATCACAGGTTCGTAACACAGATAAGGACACTGCACCGTCTATTACAATGGAATGGACTGGTTGCAGCGAAGTTAAGGACAGACTGCTTTACTGCTCGACAGAATGACCGATTGACCGTTTGATTTACTGATTGACCGACCGAACAAATGACTACTGACTGACTGACTGACTGACTGGCTGACTGAATGACTGACTGATATACTGAAAGGCAGGTTGACTTACAAATCGATAGATTATTTTGCTTCAGTTAATCTCAATAACTAACATCCTCACAGATAGCTGAATGAAGCAAACAGAGGACTATATAAACGTAACGTAGGGGCAAGTGCACATACAAAGATTGGGGTAAGTCAAATAACAAATAGCAGTTTATTATACAGAATGAATAATTAAAAGCAGCACGTACTTACTTCTGTGGTGAATCATGAAGTAACCGATTTCCCCATCATATGTAACAAGATATCTTGGAAGTTCCACAACTAACAACTACAAAAACACACAAATACTTAAATGTTGTTCCGGCTGTTGATAATGCAATAAAACCGTAACTTCTTGGTCACATCACCAATCAAAGGACCTTGGTAACATGATCATCTACAGTCCGAACCATAATTTCGAATTTAAAATCAACAAGGAATTTCGGCGCAGGTCCACATGCGGCTCGACATTAAAGGTGATTCAGGAAAAAGAGGTGACCAACAGGACGTCGAAATGGGTTAGGGAGGGGAGCAGGTTAACGGGGCCAATAACTGAGCAAGAACATTAATGACGCAAGACACAACTGATACGTCACGGCACAATCTAATAACAGAAATACTGTCAGATCTACCCAGTGACATAAATACCGACATACTGACCAAACCACAGACTTAACTGACCAGAAAATGACGAATGTAATAAATACAAATAAATGTAAAATTATAGTTGCAACAATTTACAAAGAAACAGCATCACAGGCCGATAAAACGAAGGAAGAGGACTAGAACATTCTTATAATAAAACCAACTAGATGCACTAATTTCTCAAATTTATTTTTGGAATAAAACCCTACATGTTTTGGACAGTTCCTCTGTCCATCATCAGGAATTTTTCACTGTACACACAGCAATGGTATATACCAGAGGAACTGTCCGAAACATGTAGAGTTTTATTCCAAAAATAAATTTGAGAAATTAGTGCATCTAGTTGGTTTTATTATAAGAATTTATCACGATGCACGGTCACCTGAACGTCAAAAAAGGACTAGAACAGTAGGCACCGATACTGCCACACTTCGGCAACCCGTGTTAACGTGTGCAGTTACATCTGAATTTGAGAAGCTGTGGTGCACCGTTGTCTCGCGGGCTACTGGTTAGGAAACATTACATGACTTCTCTATATTCGAGATTTTGAAAATGCTGTCTATAAAGAATGCTGTCTGTTAAGATATTCGCCTTGTATCCTGGTAAACAACACGCATCGACTATTCAGAGAAAGCTACTGCTTCAGTTATCAGGGTAGATGATGGTGGCAACTGGTTTCTCTGAAACGTCTGTACATATCTACCTGACTGTATGACATCACTCTGCAGAAGACACCAATTTTCACTATTATGTCATTAGGAGAAGAACATGTCAGAGTCTCCACTGCACACTCTTGCACGCGCCGCATAGGTCATGGCAGCGGCGTTGCTGAGAATTCAGGCTTTGTGACACGGTACATCCCACAGCACCTGAATCCTCTAAACAACCATTCTGACGAGGCGTAAATACTTGCAGGTCACGTGGGATGGGGTATATCCTGGTACATAAACGGACTGCTGATACCGGAGATCAACGTTGTACGTGGAAAGACATACACGTTCGTGGTCGAGGGAGGACTGGACCCTGAAATCCCTGCGAGGTACCATCCCTTCTATATCACAGATGACCCCATTGGGGGTTACGAACACAAGACTCCGGAAGAAAGAGCGGTAAGTCTCGTTAAGTGACAACATTGCTGCAATTGTTATCTCCCGAACAGTGACGATGCATAGTATACCTATATTTGTGCATAGGAGCCCACAATTATTAAAGAGTATGGGAATCCAACGTAATTAACCACCAATCTAAAACAATACTCGTAAATTATAAAGAAGACGGATGAACAGCTACAAGCTTAAGCAGAACTAAAAAGGCCAGGCACAATATACCGTCCCATGGACTATATACTGGACATTCTCCTACCACACAGAAACGTAGAAGCACATCATACTAATCCCATTTTAACCGTATTATAACTATATTTTAAACATTTTAATTATTACCAAAATAATACCGGTTTAATTATGAAAATTGAGATATTAATTATTAATATATTTTAATAAACTGCGTACTGTACTTTTTAAGAATTTTATATTGTTGGCCAGAAGGTGGACAATTAGGTCGAAATATTTTGCAGTCATAGAATATACAGTATACACTAATTGTGATCCGCGTCGTTTATTTCCTGCTCTCTGACAAAGCTTCTGTCAGAATTTTGAACAATCTTCTTTGTCTGAGAAATATTGGACATAAATTAGGCGACGTTTTTGTAACCGGCTCTACTCTTGTCTCGGCATTCGGGAGATCTCAGTCAGTAAAATAACAAGGCTACGAACCAAACAATCGATTCCAGGCAGGTGCAAGAGAATTTTTTTTTCTCCAAAGCGTTCAGTCCGGCTCCAGTACACACAAGCCCTTTACTCAACGGATACGGAAGGTAAAGCGGCAGAGACATGAAGCTGACAGTGGTCTTCCATCCAGTGTCGAAATTAAGAAAGCTTGGAACTTTTCCTCCTCTCCCCATGCACATGTTTGACGTGGTGTTTAATTAGTCACATGGACAGTCTTACATTTACCCGTTTTCATATCATTCCTTGCATTTTGTGTAGGACAATTACTGTCTTGTTGGATGTGTTGTACTGTAGAAAGATACCGGCATTTCGGGAGGTTCTGTTGTATCATGTTTAGGGTACAAGAGCGTGTATAACAAATGTGATGTATCTGTACAATGCTTGGGCTAAGGGCTGGAAAACCAGAGAAGATGGAGGCAGCACGCTCTTCCAAAGCGCCGTACTCTCATAGCAGAATACATTGCGTCTTATCCCTGGACGTTACAGCCTTCACGCTCAAAGCCGTGAGAATTTAAAGCACCACAAATGAAATTCGATATTTGAGTGTTTTTAAAAACTCTGTCAAGAAAATTCAAGTTTCATTAAAATCTGACAATACTAACGGGTTTTTTTACATGAAGACGTATGTGCATTTATGATAATATCTCGCTGAATTCTTCTTAGAATAAGAAATGTTTCAGACGAAAGTCGCAGACAAAATAAAAAAAAACACATGTTATGTTCAACGACTTTTTTTTTCGAAAATCGTGTGAACTATGAGATAATGTAGAAAAATATGGTAGACAGAGAAGCCATAGATAAGAATGTAATATGGTACATGCGCAGTGCACGCTGGATAGCTAAGACTACAGACACATGCTAATAATATGTAACAGTTACGGCTTTCCACAGCAACAATGGTTACGTGAACGCACCTCAATGCTGCCTATATACGTACATTCTATGTCTTTCTGTCTGATACATTCGAGCGATGAGGCCACTCGAAAAATGTAACCCATTAGTCCCAAAGACGCACCCCGCTAGCGTGATAGTCTTAGATTCAAGATCCACATGAAAAGTAGTGACAAGTTTATCTAATTCAACAGAATTACGATCCTCTTTCTCTACGTTTTCAAAAGATATTATGTAATAACACAGAATTCTGGACTTTAGAGTCATCTGCATATTGTCACGTTCTACAACGGGCATTAGTAAGGTTAAATGTGTTTTCAAATTTCCAAGATCAAAATAGAAATCCTGAACAGTAAAATGACTGTGAGAGTGGCTATTAGCAAACATAATCCTAAATACAAGACCGCTGAAAAGAAGCAATTATCACGTACCGCAAAGAATTCCATAAGTTTGTTCGAATGAAGTATTGTCTAAGAAAGAACACATCGCATACACCAATAATGCTGTTGTGAATAAAACAATGCAAGATACACGACTTACGAAATGTATCGGATGTCTCATAATCAATCGTGTCCAGTTTCTAATCACTATTCTATGGTCACATTGTTAAAAATGTATAAATCAAACAAAATTAATATGTGAAAGAGATTATGTTGTCTGCAACCCTTTAGGTGTTACCTGATATGTATATGGTATTCTAAAAACCATCGAACACCTTATTTATACGGACATATTTTACATTACTAAGTAATGTTGTGACGATAGCGGTGGCCGTGTGGCTAAGGTGTAGGTTTGCAGCCTCTTGATTCCTGAAATTACAGGTTTGAATCCCACTGCCTTTTGTGTGTTCTGTACGTAGCGGCATCTGGACAAGCTAATCACTTATTCAGATGATTTCCACTATGTATGTATATGTGTTTGTGTGTGTGTGTGTGTGTCTAATTGTGTGTGATCTAGAAACCTCAATAATTAGGCCCGATGTGGGCTGTTGTGTCACAGAAAAAAAGAAAGTAATGCCGTAAAAATGTGCTGAGATATACTCAAACCGACGTTACGAATAACATTTTTTAATTTTCCATATTATCACCACTATATTTTATTGTATATAATGCCTAGAATTGTGTGCGAATAGAAGTCAAGGTACTCTGAAATATTATACGTATTCCACATTTTAAGTACCGAAAGTCATGTTGCCTTCATGAAGATCAAATTTCGGCAAAGGACTTGCAGAACAAGAGGGCCGGGCAGGCACATTTGGCAGGATAACCACTGTATGGAACATGTGGTTGTTGTGAATACGGGAAATATTTCAGGATTGAGCCTACAGACCGATTATTTAAACATCAATGGGATTTCAGTTCCATAAAACCTCGGACACATTTCACCGGCCACAGAATTGCATCAAAGGAAATTAGACCTCAGAGTTAGTAATTAGGCAGCTGGTTGGTCAGTTAGATAGGTGGGTGGGTAGGTGAACAGGTAGATTAATGTAACTCCGCACAACTCTAAACTGAGTTTACCAATTCTTCGTTTGCATAATCCATAACTTCAACAACTTTCAGACACGTCACTTTAGAAGACACGTAATTAGGAAGAAGAATGCATATGGGGGAGTTTATGTATGACCTCACTTTTTCTTAAACTGTGCACTGGGAAGAAATGAGTGAGCAGCTTCACTTCTTCGTCTTTTACCTCAGCGGAGACATCCGCCGGTGTTCACGCAATAAGAATGGGCTCAATAACCGGCCTGGAAGCTGTGTGAAAGATGAAAATCTCTGCCTCTACCGTGCATCAAAACCCGATTTCCTTGTCATACTTTCAGTAATGTAGGCATTCATGTCGTATTAGAAAACAAACTTTCAACAAACTCACACTGTTTTTATAAGATCACAGATTAAAAACAGAATCATGGACATTAACAGATAAAATGGACTGAGCCGTCACATCGTGGGAAAGGAAAATCTTGAAAAAAACATATTGCCCAACATATGACAACCGTTCCTGGAGAATAAAAATGACTCGAGAAATGTATAATAAATTTAAATTTCCAGATACTGTAAGAGTAACTGAAGTAGGCAGACTGGAATGTTGTGAGAATGGATGGTGAAAGGACAGTAAAGAAGTTACTATAAGGCAAACCAGGAGGAGGGAGAAAAAAAGACCTAGGTTAATGTGGATGTAAGATGTCGCATTGGATTTAAGGAATTTTTCTTATTTTTTTTAGTCTGGTCTCTTCTACCAACTCATTGCAGATGTAAGGATGATATTTTCCTTTGACCCTACTCAATGACATACACGCGCGTGCTCACACTCAGTAGGACTTCCTGGATGAGGGATCGGCCCGTCGCAGAGACCTCTAACTGCACAAGACGCAATATTCACAAGAGAAAAACACACACGCTCCCGGCGGGATTCGAACACGCAGTACCAACAAGCGAGCAGCAGCAGACCCACGCATAGACCGTGCGGCCACCAGAATCGGCACTTGAGGAATAGGGGCGTAAAAGATGGAGAACAAGAGTTCTGGACAGAAGAGAATAGGCGCCTGTCGTGAGTGAATCCAAGGCCAAACTGAGGGGCTGTAGTGAAAAAGAAGAAGAAGAAGAAGAAGAAGAAGAAGAAGACGAAGAAGAAGAAGGAGAAAGGAACGATTAACAACAGCGTCAGTTGAAGCCAGTACGTCAGATTCTTGATCAGAACGTCCAAACTGCATCTAGTTGACATTTCACTTGTTTTCTGTTTACTTTTTGCAGGCAGTTCGCATTTTTGCCGGAGCGCGGCAGAACCGTCGTGGAGACGTGTACCCCACCGGAACCGGAAGGCTGTGCAACTGGAAGCCTAATCCCAATCAACCCCCTGCAGACGAATTCGCATCTTTTGGTGCCTACCAGCGAACCTTGACACTGGAGTGCGATCAGGGTGAGCCAGGAATCGTACAGTGGACACCAGACAAGAACACGCCGGACACCGTGTACTACCAGGTGCAGTAATTAATATACGGAATAAACATTTCAGCCCCTTTATATTTATTTAAAACAGATGCCAGTGGCCGCGCGGTCTAAGGCGTGGGTCTGCGGTCGCTCGCTTGCTGGGATTGCGGGTTCGAAACCCGCCGGGGGCATGAATGTCTGTCTCGTGTGAGTGTTGTGTGTTGTCAGGCAGAGTTCTCTGCGTCGGGCTGATCATTCGTCCAGAGGAGTCCTACCGAGTGTGGTGGTGGTCTGTGTGTTCTGAGTGTGATTGTGAAGCCCCGATAATTAGGAGGCTCTGGCCCACTCCGGGCCGTTGCGCCGTGGACAAAAAGGTTCATTTAAACGTGCTTTCAATAGCTGATACTAAACGAGGTCAGTGACTGGATAATTTGTAAAAACTAATTGAAAGGATACGGAACAAAAGAGCCGTGGTGTAATATGTTACCATTTTTTTTTCGTTTATCATCCTGTTGTGTTAATTTGCAAGAAGGATTTAAATATCGTCATACAAAACTAACGTATATTATGCACTTTATTTTAGCAATATGTTTCGACCTAAGGCGGTCATCTTCAGGTCATTAGATCATTAATATAAAATCTCAATACATCTGCATACAAATATATTTGTATGGAGTTGTATTGAGTTTGTATGTTAATGGCCTGAAGATGACCGACTTAGGTCGTAACATGTTGCCACAACACTATATATATATATATATATATATATATACATACATACACGGTGTCCCAGGAGGAATGTGCCAGACTTCGGGAGGGTGTTCCTTATGTTAAAGTATACCGATATAACCCAAAACACCTATGTCCAGAGTTCAACGGTTACGGAGATAATGGCCAGAGAAAAATGTGGTCTTCTTGCGGGTCCACACACTGTACCTGTCAGCTGACAATCTTATCCATTTCCGTCCTTGAGTGTGGTGTCATATGACGGCAATTCAGCTCACGCTAGTACAG
>Ga0123352_10012307_pt1 | contig 13523 bp, 18 predicted proteins | sample TergutLab28metaG_FD_89700 | JGI IMG/M metagenome (GOLD analysis project Ga0123352, IMG submission 89700) | Labiotermes labralis P1 segment gut microbial communities from Petit-Saut dam, French Guiana - Lab288 P1 | ecosystem: Host-associated > Arthropoda: Insects > Digestive system > Gut ...
GCAACAGGTTTACAAGTGAGTTTACCCTCTGCTGCATTCAAGCCTTGTTTGAGTCCTTGGTCTGTTTTTAAAGCGGCTTTGTAACCCATATTTGCGATGGATAAACCATGACGTAGCGTTGAATTATTGAGTGCAGTAGTAGAGGTTACAGGAACAGAACCCGGCATATTTCCTACACAATAATGAATCACACCTTGTTCTTCATAGACAGGATTATCATGATAGGTCACATGAGAAGTCTGACAAGTTCCCCCTTGATCAATAGCGACATCCACAATAACTGCACCCTTTTTCATGAGTGGCAAATGTTCTTTACGAATGAGTTGAGGTGTTGCTGCACCGGGAATAAGGGCTGCACCAATGACTAAGTCAGCCTTGGCGATTTGTTCTTTCACTGCATGGTCTGTACTGTATAAAGTATTGACACGACCTGCATAGAGGTTGTCAAGTTCAGTAAGAGCTTCTGTATTGACATCTACTGCTGTAACATTAGCGTGTAAACCAACAGCCATTGCTACTGCATTACGACCAACTACTCCCCCACCTCCGAGGACAAGAACATCGGCAGGAAGCACCCCTGTCACCCCACCAAGTAAGATCCCACGTCCTCCAAATGGACGTTCAAGATACTTGGATCCTTCTTGAACAGAGAGACGTCCTGCAATTTCAGACATCGGTTTCAAAGCAGGTAAGCCACCCTTAGGATCACGAATGGTTTCATAAGCAATGGCAACGATTTTGTTCTTAATGACTGCATCTGTTAATGCTTTATCCGCTGCCAAATGGAAATAAGTATAGAAAATTTGCCCTTCACGCATGAGTGCATACTCCGGTTCAAGAGGTTCCTTGACTTTGATGATCATCTCAGCCGTATCATAAGTTTCCTTAGCTGTGTCAAGAAGTTTACACCCTACTTGAGCATAGAGATCGTCTGTATAAGAAGATCCTTCTCCTGCTCCTTTTTGAATGTAAACGTCATGTCCTGCTGTCACATAAGCAGCCGCAAACTCTGGAGCAAGTCCTACACGATACTCATGTTTCTTGATTTCTGTTGGTACACCGATTTTCATAACAATTCTCCTAAACTAATATATTTTGTAAACGTTTCCACTACTATGATAACACTTGTGAAATCAAATTGCAAGAATAATTAATATCTGTTTTTTATTGGTTTTATCGCTATTATCTTGTGAAATTAAAAAGCCTTTTTAGGCTTTTAATCAAATTTCAAAACTTTCAAATCATCTTTGAATGATTCGTAGAGGGCAGATTGAATGGTGACTTTGATGATTGCCATATTGAGAGCATTCTCATGTACATCCAAGACTTGTGGCTGTTCATCAATGATGGATTGATTGTCTGAACCTATGAATATCTGAGCGGTTGCCTGATTAGACGAGAGACGTTTCCCGTTATCCAACTTTTCAAACCATGTGGTGAAAGCGACATTTGTATTGCCGTCCAAATCTTTCGCCTTGCGTGTTTCTTTTTCTGCCACCATATAGAGTACATTTTCTTCCTTCGTGGACTGAACAAAGCTCATGATTGTTGTTGACAGTTGCCCTTGACTATTTTGATAAGAAAAGGCAATGTATCCCGGTAAATCTTTGAGAATTTGAGTTAATTCTCCTGATTGACTTTGAGAACCAACAATATTTTCTTTTTTCTTGGCTTTGACAATAGTCAAAATGACCAATGGCAAAGTTAAAATAATATAAGAAATAATGATGGCTACAACAACTGTAACAATTTTATTTTGTAAGAAATTGCTTGCTACTAGGCTTAGAAAGACCAATACAGCAATCAAATAAATAACAAAAAGTTGTAAAAAACGTTTGAAATACATATTTTCCTCTGTTTCTATTTAATCAATTCAGCAAAAACCATACGCCCTGCACTCGTTTGTAAGACTTTCGTTACCTCTGCATGTACGGTTTGATCAATTTTATTTGCAGTATCTTCAATGACTATCATGGTTCCATCAGGCAAATAAGCAATCCCTTGCTGGCGTTCAGTCCCTGCTTTGACAATGGTAGCTTGGATTTCTTCTCCCACCACTAATTGTGTTTTAAGGGCATTCGCAAGATCATTAATGTTAAGCACTCGAACACCTTGAATCTCTGCGACCTTATTAAGATTAAAATCATTAGTCACTAACTTGGCTCCAATTTCACTCGCATAACGTAAAAGCTTAGTATCCACTTCCTTGAGGTCACTATAATCTTTCTTAGAAATCTCAACATGCTCAAATTTCTTGAGCTCATTTACCAAATCTAAACCTCGCCGACCTTTAGCACGTTTAAGATTATCTGCACTATCAGAAATGAGTTGTAACTCTAAGATAACAAAATTAGGAATAAGAATTTTATCACTGATAAAACCTGTATTGATGACATCAATGATACGTCCATCAATAACGGAGCTTGTATCCAAGAGAATTGTTGAAAACGTTTCTTTTTTGTTACTTCCTGAAGAGTGGCTGCCATCTCTTCTTCGTCTTGAAAAAATCCTTAAAATTTCTTCTCCACGGGTGTGAAAAGTAATATAACCCAAGTAGGTTAATGCTAAAATAAGTAAAAATGAGATGACATTACTCAAAATCGGGACATTAAGAAGACCTAATGGAATAGAAGCAAGCACCCCCACCAAAAGCCCTAAAACGGCACCTATGACATTGAAAATCAGTTTTGATAGATTGATGTTTCTGATTGCTGCATCCACCTTACGCAAGGCAGAAAGAATGATTCCAGAGAAAATGAGTGAAAGAATAATAAAAATAATGGCACCAATAAGAATGTTAAAAATTTCATGATTTAAGAAAATCTTCTCCTGACCAATCATTCTCCAGATGCTTGGTAGTATAGTGATACCTACAGAAGCACCTACAATAGCTAGAACAATATGAATAAACCAACGACGCATAAGTTATCCTCCTTATATTTTTTGAACAAAAAGCCCTACATTATTATAACACAAGGCTTTATTTATATTAACCAAAAACAATTTTCAAGCATTCTTTCAAGGTTGAAACACCAATTAATTCAATGTTTTTAGGAATTTTTATGCCTGTGATTGAATTTTTAGGGGCATACATTTTTTTAAACCCTAATTTACTGGCTTCATTAATGCGTTGTTCTATGCGTGTAACAGAACGAATTTCACCTGTTAATCCAAGCTCTCCCACAAAGCATTCTCTGGCATCTGTAGGCTGCTCTTTATAAGATGAAGCGATAGCCACAGCAACAGCCAAATCAATAGCGGGCTCATCTAACTTGACTCCTCCTGCAGATTTAAGATAGGCATCTTGGTTTTGGAGTAATAACCCTGCACGTTTCTCTAAGACAGCGATAATCAAGCTGATTCGATTAAAATCAAGACCAGAGGTTGTACGCTTTGCATTACCGAACATGGTTGGTGTGGTTAAGGCTTGAATCTCTACAAGAATGGGACGTGTCCCTTCTAAAGCACAAACAATAGCTGAGCCTGTCGAACCATCTAATCGTTCTTCTAAGAATACTTGTGAAGGATTAGTGACCTGAGCCAAACCTTCACTTTGCATTTCAAATATTCCAATTTCATTGGTTGATCCAAAACGATTCTTCACCGCTCGTAAAATACGGAATATATTTTGTCGTTCCCCCTCAAAATAAAGGACTGTGTCAACCATATGCTCCAACATTCGAGGCCCTGCAAGCGTTCCTTCCTTGGTCACATGACCAACAATAAAGGTTGCAATATTATTGGTTTTTGCAATTTGCATGAGCTCCCCAGTTACTTCACGCACCTGACTGACCGAACCTTGCGTACTCGTAATTTCAGGAGTTATAATGGTCTGAATGGAATCAATGATTAAAAATTCTGGCTTCAAACGCTCAATTTCTGCATGGATAGATTGCATATTGGTTTCTGCATAAAGATAAAAATCAGAATCAATATCTCCCAAACGTTCTGCACGAAGTTTAATCTGTTGAGCAGATTCTTCTCCGCTCACATAAAGAACTCTTCCACGTTGAGCCAGCTGAGTAGAAACTTGAAGCAAGAGCGTTGATTTCCCTATTCCTGGATCCCCACCAATCAGAACCAAAGAACCCGGAACGACTCCTCCTCCGAGTACACGATTAAACTCATCTAAGTCGGTCTCAATACGTGGCGTATCTAAATGCTCCACTTCATTAAGTTTCATCGGCTTAGAGCGTTCACCCGTTAAGCTGATACGCTCATTCTTTACTTCCTGAACCTCTACTTCTTCAAGAAAAGAAGACCATTCTCCACAACTTGGACAGCGTCCATAGTATTTAGGGTATTTACTGCCACATTCTTGACAGACAAAGGATGATTTTTTCTTAGCCATAATTCCTCCTTTTTGCTTGATACTTTATAGTACGTAAATGATTTTTATTTTCTCACGATGCCGCAAATAGGAATTGAACCTACGACCTCCACCTTACCATGGTGTTGCTCTACCCCTGAGCTATTGCGGCTATAAATGAGTGGATACTCATTATTTGTTTTTAACTTTTAGCTCAATGGAAAGAGCAACATGATGTGGATTTGCTTTGCAAATCTGATCCATCACTTGAAAACAATGCTTTCAACTCTACCCCTGAGCTATTGTGGCTTACAAATTGAGTTTTTACTCAATTTATTTTTGTATAAAAAAACAAATTGAGCGAATGTAGAGCCTTCCTCTACACTCAGAGCTAGACTAAGCGGTGCTACTCAATACTTTTGTATCAACTCAAACACATCGCCATCATCATAACACTCAAAATGTACATTTTATTAGTGACTTAAAAATTATACCAATTCGATAATTGCCATTGGTGCTGCGTCCCCACGACGTGGTTCACATTTAAGGATACGTGTGTATCCTCCGTTACGGCTTTCATAACGTTTAGCAACATCATTGAATAATTTTTGAAGTGCAGTTGGGAATGTTTCTGTTTCTTCGTTGAAGTCTTTGATTGCAACTTCATTACGCATGAAGGCAGCGGCTTGACGACGAGCGTGCAAGTCTCCACGTTTCCCAAGAGTAATCATTTTTTCAACTGATTTACGTAGCTCTTTTGCACGTGTTTCAGTTGTAACGATTGTTTCGTTAATGATAAGATCAGTTGTCAAATCACGAAGCATCGCTTTACGTTCTGAAGACTTACGTCCAAGTTTACGATTGCTCATATTCTTTCTCCTCTATTATTTTTTCTTTTTAAGTGCAAGTCCTAAATCTTTAAGTTTCGCTTTTATTTCATCCACTGATTTTGATCCAAGATTTTTCACTTTGACCATTTCAGTTTCACTCATTTCCATGATGTCAGCAACAGTATTGATTCCTGCACGTTTCAAACCATTGTAAGCACGGACAGAGAAGTCCATTTCCTCAATGATTTTATCCATGACACGATCACTTTTAACTTCTTCTTTTACCTTAAGTACATCACCTTGTATGATTTCAGACAAGTTTGTAAATAGGCTGAGATGATCTGTTAAAATTTTTGCTGAAAGTGATAAAGCATCTTCTGCAGCAATTGTTCCATTTGTATTGATTTCAAGTGTTAATTTATCATAGTTAGAATCTCCACCCACACGAGCAGGTTCAACTTGATAATTTACTTTACTTACTGGTGTGTAAATAGAATCAACAGCAATAGTTCCAATAGGTGCATCTTCAGATTTATTATCATCTGCTGGAACATATCCATAACCTTTGTTAACTGTCATTACAGCACGCATAGAGTGACCTTCTGCGATAGAGAATAAATAATGTTCTTTATTCATAATCTCAATATCAGAATCTGTCAATATATCTCCTGCAGTAACTTCTGCTGGACCTGTAATATCAAGTTCTATTTGTTTGGCAGTTTCAGAATAAGATTTAATTGCTAATCCTTTAATAGCCAAGATGATTTGGATAACGTCCTCACGCACTCCTGGAATTGTTGTGAATTCATGTTGAACGCCATCAATTTGAACGGCTGTAACAGCAGCTCCTGGAAGTGATGATAATAGTACTCGACGTAAAGAATTTCCTAGGGTTGTTCCATACCCACGTTCAAGTGGTTCAATAACGAACTTCCCAAAGTTTTCTGTTTCATCAAATTTTGTAATTTTTGGTTTTTCAAACTCAAGCATATGTGTGTTTCTCTCCTCTTAGTTAATCATCGAATATTTTTACTAACAACCTTTATAAAGATTATACACGACGACGTTTAGGAGGGCGTGCACCGTTGTGAGGTACAGGAGTCACATCACTAATAGAAGTTACGTTAAGACCAGCTGCAGCAAGTGCACGAATAGCTGATTCACGACCAGGTCCAGGACCTTTAACTGTAACAGACACTGTTTTCAAACCTTGTTCTTGTCCTGCTTGAGCTGCAGCTTCTGATGCCATTTGAGCTGCAAATGGTGTAGATTTTTTAGAACCTTTGAATCCAAGGGCTCCAGCTGATGACCAAGCAAGGGCGTTACCATGTACGTCAGTAATCATTACGATTGTGTTGTTAAATGTAGATTGAATGTGGGCAATTCCAGTTTCAATATTCTTTTTAACACGACGTTTACGAGTAATTTTTGCCATTTTAACTCCTTTCTATTATTTTATTTTTTCTTACCAGCGATAGATTTCGCAGGTCCTTTACGAGTGCGAGCATTGTTCTTTGTGTTTTGTCCACGTGTAGGAAGCCCACGACGGTGACGCATCCCACGATAAGAACCAATCTCCATCAAACGTTTGATGTTAAGGTTTACTTCACGACGAAGATCCCCTTCAAGTTTAAGTCCATCAAGTTCACGACGAATCGCATCTTCTTGATCAGGCGTTAAATCTTTTGTACGTACATCTTCTGATACACTTGCAGCAGCAAGTACTTTCTTAGCAGTTTGCAATCCAACTCCGAATACATAAGTTAATGAAATAACAATACGTTTTTCGTTTGGAATATCAACTCCAGCAAAACGAGCCATATTTTCTCCTTTTTCAGCTTTCAAATCTTATGATTTGAAAAGCCTACTTTTCCTTTCTATCCCTGACGTTGTTTGTGTTTTGGATTGGCAGGGCAAATTACCATTACACGACCGTTACGACGAATTACTTTACAGTGTTCGCAAATTGGTTTAACTGATGGTCTAACTTTCATTGTGTCTTCCTTTCTATGGTTACTGTGCAAAACTGCACTCAATGAATGTCCAATAAATTATTTGAAGCGGAAAGTAATACGTCCACGAGTCAAATCATACGGTGACAATTCAACTTGAACTCGATCTCCGGGTAAAATTCGGATATAGTTCTTACGGATTTTACCTGAAATAGTCGCCAACACTTGGTGACCATTTTCAAGTTCAACTGTGAACATTGCATTCGGCATAGTATCAACTACTTTACCTTCAATTTCAATTACATCGTCTTTTGCCAAGCAAAAGTACCTCCTTCAAAAATTCCCGAAAGATATAAAATATCTAAAAAGTCGGACCTTAATATTATAGCATGAACCAGTTCAAATATCAAGATTTTTTGTACTTTAGTGTACAAAAAAAGAGATTATTTTTTCTCTTTTTATTTGCTTATTAACCAAGGATTTCTTTCAAATCTTCTCGAACTAATTTAATATCTTGTCCACCATTAATATTTTTCATCAATCCCTCTTGTGTATAATGTTCAAGAATTGGAGCAGATTCTTTCATATTGACTTCTACACGGTTTTTTATAGTTTCAGGCATATCATCCGGGCGTTGATATAGATCATGACTTCCACAAACATCACACGTTCCTTCAACTTTTGTAGGTTTGTTGATTTTATGATAGGTTGCTCCACAATTGCGACAAAGGAAGCGACCACTTAAACGATCAACCAAAATGGAAGGGTCAACTTCAAGGTTAATCACTGCATCGAGCTTAATATTTAATTCTTTTAGCATTGTATCCAAAGCATGAGCTTGATCAATAGTACGGGGATACCCATCAAGGAGGAACCCCGATGCTTTGATGTCGTCTTCAGCCAAACGCTCTTTAACAATACCATTCGTTACTTCATCTGGTACAAGTTCCCCTTTATCAATGAATCCTTTGGCTAATTTTCCCATTTCAGTTTCATTTTTCATGGCTGCACGGAACATGTCTCCAGTCGAGATATGTTTTACTCCATATTTTTCAATGATAAATTCAGCCAACGTTCCTTTACCAGCACCCGGTAATCCCATAATTAATAAATTCATTGTATTTTTCCTACTTTCATTTTACTTCCCTTATTCTAGCCTATTTTTTCAAAAAAATAAAGAAAAACCCTAAATTTAGGTTTTTTAATCCAATACAGTTCCATCCATGAATCCTGTATATTTATTTTTATTAAGCCGACCTTCTAATTGTCTGCTTGCAGCTACAGCCACTTGAACCACAATCATAAGCGATGTCCCACCAAGTGAAATGATTTGCGGTAAACCAAATAAGTTTGATGCAATAATTGGGGAAAGAGTAACAATTGTAAGGAATATTGAACCGACTGTTGATAATCGAATGAGGATTCCAGATACATATTTCTCTGTTGGTTTTCCAGGACGTACAGAAGGAATATACCCACCTTGTTTTTGTAAATTTTCTGATAATTTTTCAGGATTGATATTAACAAAAGCATAAAAGAAAGAAAACAGAGTAATCAACAACGCATAGAACACAAGTCCTGTCCAAGTTTTAGTATTTAAAGCATTTTGAAGGGTATTTAACCACCCCGCACTTGAACCCTTCGAGTGTTGAATGAACTGTATTACTGTTGCAGGGACAGTTACTAGAGCTCCTGCAAAGATAATTGGAATAACTCCGGCTGGATTAACTGAAAACGGCAAATATGAACTTGCTGGCGCCCCTTGCGTTAACTTAGTGTATTGAATAGGAATTTTTCGAATAGCTCCCATAAACCAAGTAACAAGATACATGATTAAAACACTAGCAACAATCAATCCTCCAACGATTGCATAAGATGTAGGAAGTTGATCGGGTCTTACATTAACAAAATAGGTATTGTAAATTGAATAAATTGAACTAGGAATACTGGATATAATACCTGCAAAAATTAGCATAGAAATTCCTGAACCAAACCCTTTTGCATTAATGAGCTCCCCAAGCCAACAAACAACCAATGACCCCGTAGTTAGAAGTACTGCAATCATAATATATGTTTGTACATTTGGATTGTTAACAATTCCAGAACCAGACATAGCCTGAAAACCTGCCGTAATCCCAATCGATTGTAACATAGATAAGATAAGAGTGAAGTAGCGTGTTGCTTGATTAAGCTTACGACGTCCTACATCTCCCTGCTTAGACCACTCCACAAATTTGGGAACGATGTCCATTTGTAAAAGTTGAACAATAATAGAAGCTGTGATATAAGGTGTAACCCCTAAGGCAAACAGAGAATAGCTCTTCATGGCATTCCCAGACATAAGGTTCATCATACTAAAGAAGGGCATATCCCCTAATTTGTTAAGATTCTCCACATTGATACCAGGAACAGTAATATGTGTTCCTAAACGAAAGACGAACAAAATCAATAGAGTAAACAAGATTGTTGGTCTTACACCTTTATCTCTTAAACCTTGGATTAAAACTTTAAAAAACATATTGTCTCCTTTTGACTTTTTATGTTTAATGTCAAGAAGCGATTATACTATCAATCGCTTCATTTATTTTGATTTGTATTATTTAGCTTCATGTATTTCTACTGATCCACCTGCAGCTTCAATAACTGATTTGGCTGAAGCAGATATTTTAGCCACATTGATTTTAAGATTTTTAACAGTTAATTCACCGTTACCAAGAACTTTAATTCCTGATTTTACATCTTTAATGATTTTAGCTGCGACAAGAGTTTCAGCAGTTACTTCTGCTCCATCTCCAAGACGGTTAAGTGTATCAAGATTAACAATTGCGTATTCTTTACGGTTTACATTAGAAAATCCACGTTTAGGCATACGACGGAAGAGTTCTGTTTGTCCCCCTTCAAATCCTGGACGTACTCCACCACCTGAACGTGATTTTTGACCTTTTTGTCCACGTCCAGAAGTTTTACCGTTTCCTGACGATGTTCCACGACCCACACGGTTACGTACTTTACGGCTACCTTCAGCTGCTTTTAATTCATTTAATTTCATTTTTATTTCTCCTTATTTTGTACAATGCTACCGCCTCTCACATTCTATAAGGGAGAATCAGATCGACTCGCTTGTACGGCTATTATTTTTGTTCTATATAGAACTCTTACTATTCTACTAAAAAGAGTTTAAAATAGCAAGTTTTACTAAACTCTATGATAATAGTATCAGATTTACCTTTATTGAAAATTAAAAAATAGCCTAGGCTATTTTTATTTTACTAATGCAAGCAAGTCTGCTTTTTTTGTTACACCTGTATAGCTAATTCCTTGTTCTTTAAGGTATGCTTTAATTTCAGGAATAGTTGTTGATGCATCAGGTTTTGATGCTGAAGCAGATGCCTTTTTAGGTTCTGCTTTCTTAGATTCTGCTTTTTCTTTTGTAGCCACTTTAGTTGCAGGCTGAGTTGATTTCTTAGCTGCAGGTTTTGCTGCTTTTCCATCAAAATCTTCAACTTTCACAAGATGTGAAATTGAGTTTGCCATACCACGTAAAGCAGGTGTATCTTCTTTTACAACTGAACTTTGGAGTTTACCAAGACCAAGTGCAACAACTGTTTTACGTTGAGCAGGAAGGCGACCAATTGGTGATTTAACCAAAGTAATTTTAATTTGTGACATTTGATTATCTCCCTTCTTATGCTAATTCTGAGATGTCTTTACCACGTAAAGTAGCGACTTCTTCAGCACGTTTTAATTGTTGTAATCCATCAACTGTTGCACGAACAACGTTGATAGGTGTGTTAGATCCGAGTGATTTAGATGTAATATCTGCAACTCCAGCCAATTCGATGACGGCACGAACAGCACCACCAGCGGCAACTCCAGATCCTTCGACAGCAGGTTTAAGTAAGATTTTACCTCCGCCAAATTGTCCTAATGCTTCATGAGGAATAGTAGTTCCTGACATTGGCACTGTAATAAGATTTTTCTTAGCTGCTTCGATTGCTTTACGGATAGCCTCAGGTACTTCTTGAGCTTTACCCGTACCGAAACCTACACGACCTTTACGGTCTCCTACAACTACAAGAGCTGCAAAACGTAGACGACGTCCACCTTTAACAACTTTAGTTACACGGTTGATTCCAACAACACGTTCTTCAAATTCGCTTTTTTCTTCACGATTATTTTTTCTGTTTTCTGCCATTTTATGATTACCCCTTTCTTAGAATTTCAATCCAGCTTCACGTGCTGCTTCAGCGAGTGCTTGAACACGCCCGTGATAGAGATAACCACCACGATCGAAGACAACTTCTTCAACCTTCTTAGCTTTAGCGGCTTTGGCTACGAGTTCACCAACTTCTTTTGCCTGTTCTGTTTTAGTTCCAGACAATTTAAGTGATGAGGCACTTGCGAGCGTTACACCTTCTACATCATCAATGATTTGAGCGTAGATGTTTGTGTTTGAACGGAAAATGTTCAAACGTGGGCGCTCTGCAGTTCCAGAGATTTTTCCACGCACACGTGTATGACGTTTTTGGCGTGTTTTATTTTTATCTGCTTTAGAAATCACAATTATACCTCTTGTATTTTAATATTTTTGATAGTTTTTGCCATCAAATACTGCTGTGAGACAGTGGAATTTATTTCTTTTTAATTTTATTATTTTGAACCTTACTTGATTCAGAATAAACGATAAATCATCTTCAAGTTACAGCGAGGCAATTTTTAGAACGAAGTTCATGGTGTGGTGTACTTAAGTACACCACACCAAAAATTAACGAAGCTAGAACGAAGAAGAAAATTATTTACCAGTTTTACCTTCTTTACGACGAACATACTCTCCAACGTAACGAATCCCTTTACCTTTATAAGGTTCTGGAGAACGACGACTGCGGATGAATGCCGCCATTTGTCCAACCACTTCTTTGTTAGCTCCGCTAACATTGATGTGAGTAGCATCAGGTACTTCAAAAGTTACACCTTCTGGAGCTGTAACTTCATCAGGGTGAGATTTACCAACAGACAAGACAAGTTTATTTCCTTGTAATTGTGCACGGTACCCAACCCCGATCATTTCAAGTTCTTTTTTGAATCCTTCAGATACTCCAACGACCATGTTATTTACATTGGCACGAGTAGTTCCGTGGATTGTTTTCATTTCTTTTGAGTCATTAGGACGTTTGAAGCTGACTTCCGTTCCATTTACTTCCATCTCAATTTGAGAAGAAATAGAACGAGTAAGTTCTCCTTTAGCTCCTTTGACAGTTACATTTGCACCTTCTTGCTTGACTTCTACACCAGCAGGAAGAGTGATGATTTTGTTACCAATACGTGACATTTTTGTCTCCTTCTGTTAAATTGTCGGGTCTTTAGCCCGTTTTCACAGTGATTAGATTACCAAATGTAAGCTAATACTTCTCCACCAACATTCTTTTGGCGTGCTTCTTTATCAGTGATGACACCTTCAGAAGTTGAGATAATTGCTGTACCCAGTCCATTAAGCACTTTAGGTACATCAGTAGATTTAGCGTAAACACGCAAACCCGGTTTAGAGATACGTTTCAAGTTAGTGATTACTTTTTCACCGTTAGCTCCATATTTCAAGAAAACACGGATAACGCCTTGTTTGTTATCTTCAACGTACTCAACGTCTTTCACATACCCCTCAGATTTGAGGATTTCTGCGATTTCACGTTTGATTTTTGACGCAGGTGCTTCTACAACATCGAATTTACGCATGTTACCATTACGAATACGAGTCATGAAGTCTGCAATCGGATCAGTCATTACCATAAGTAATACTCCTTCTATTATTTGTAGTTTGGGAGCGTTCAATTCCCACTTTCAAATTAATGAGGCCCCGTGCAAGCACAAAGACCGAACTTAATCATTATATCAAAAAGAAAAAGCACTGTCAATAATTGACAACGCCTTCGGGTGTTTCATGTTATAATTCTCTTTTAAAAAATTATCATCTTCATCAATTTTTCCTTAAAAACTTTAAAAAATTTTTGTGAATAATTGAATCAGAGTACCTGCTCCTAAAATTAGGAAAATTAAACATCCGCCTCCACCTTTTGGATACGGTTTTCCCCCTGTATATTGATTTCCAGTAAATGGGTGTCCATTTTTTAGACCTCTTGGCATTTATTTTCTCCTTAAACTACTATATTATTTTTTGTCTGTGATACTCTTTACAACTAGACTAATTCCAGCAATAATCAGCGTTCCAAGCACCCCCCCGCAACTCCCCCTTCAATCTGTCCTTGTTGATGTACTTGTTTTGCTTTTTTTCGTTCATCTTTTACACCTGCACGATATCCATGCCCCCATTGTTTTTGGCTCATAATTAACTCCTAAGATTCAAAGTGACATATTATTTTATTTTTTGTTTTTTAATAATTCAACAGCTACACTCGCAAGTGTACTAACTACGGCTAC
>Ga0123352_10012310_pt1 | contig 13522 bp, 9 predicted proteins | sample TergutLab28metaG_FD_89700 | JGI IMG/M metagenome (GOLD analysis project Ga0123352, IMG submission 89700) | Labiotermes labralis P1 segment gut microbial communities from Petit-Saut dam, French Guiana - Lab288 P1 | ecosystem: Host-associated > Arthropoda: Insects > Digestive system > Gut ...
AAAATGATCTCCTGATGATGAGCTTCCCGAAAGCTCGAAACATGTAGAGAATGAATGACGACTACCCATGAAAATAAAGGATAGTCCACAAGTGACATCGTGTTGGTTATTTTTTAAACAAAACTACAACATTTACATTCTTCTACATGTAGCAACAGGCAGTTGACCCATGATGGGTTTTCCAGTTGGAAGATGTCGTTTTGTATGAGTGTATTCCGGGTAACGTAATACATTACTGGCTATCCTGCATGACAGTTTTTGTGTCTTGCCATGGTCCCTCTAGATAATTGTGGGAAAATGCCATAAATGAAGCCACAGCTGCTTCTTTTCACATCATGTTCATTTAATCATTTACTGATCTTTCTACTGCTGAACATCATACAACCCTAATCACTGAATGCATCATTAAATAAACCAAGAATATATTAAACTTTCTGTAACATGTTTGCCTCCTCTATGTTGTGCATACACAAAGAAATCAGTGTCACCTACAAATTTTACGTTGTTTCACTCTGTACATTTGTCTGGGTAGCACAACCTTGGCAAACATGTGTTTGTAAACTTCCCACTACAGTCTGTTTCACTCAATACATTTACCTAGGTACCACAGCCTTTGCGGACGTGTTTCTGTAAACCCCGCTACAGTCTGTACCCCTGAAAACATGCCCATGGAGTTTTGTATTTAATTATGAAAGGTAACTGTTTTGCATTACATAGATGTACTATATGGGCACTGTAAAAAGGCCCACCATGTTGCTACAGTACTACCTTCTTTGCTTAATCCTTCAGAAGGTGCAAACAGGTTCAGGAACTGTGTTCATTAAAACTGATATCATATTAACACCTAGCATAAGCTTTATAAAAGCACATGAATACAACTATGATAATCTAGTAAGCAAAAAAGTACCACGAGTAATCACTACGAAGCATATAGTTGTAATGTTTGTAAACTTAACCTAGTTAACAGCTGTAATTTATATCACTGTACAAGACCATACGCTGGTCTATACTAGGTACTGGCAAATGGCATGTCATTTAAATCTGTATCCTACGGGTTGTCATTGCAACTTTCCTTAAACTGCTAGAACCCAAAGATGGGGGCAGCACACTTCTCCACAAGGTCAGGAACTACTGAACAGTTGACATAGCATAACATCTTAGAAGACTTGGATCTACTTAAGGTCACTGTATATTTAGTTGTGATCCTTCCTCATTAATCTAGTGGAAAAGTTGAGGAATTTAAATGTGTGTGCATGTAAGTTATGGCACTGCTTGGCCTGCCCAAGTGTGTTATGGCATACCCATTAGTACTGTTTTGGAATCCTTCATTACATTTTCAAAAAGAATTATGGTGCAGGGTAACTGTGTATTTTAGACTTACATAAAATGTGTCTGTGATATTTTGAAGCAGACCATAGTCCCGGACATTAAGTTCCTATCTGTAGTTTTATGCAGTTGTGAAACTTGGTCTCTGACACTATGGGAAGGGTGATAGTCAGTGTGTGAGAATAAGGTGCTGAAAGCAATACTTGCACATAAAAGGTAGGAAGTAACAGGAGGCTGGAGATAGCTGCATACTGCCAGTGAGCTACATGATTTGTATGCTTCCATATTGTGATGCTTCAGTCACGTGAGGTGGGCATAACATGCAGCAGAGTTGGGAGAGAGAAAAAAATAGATACAGACTACAGGTTTGACAACCTGGGTGTAGATGGGATGATAATGAGTCTTAAAGCAATATTGGAGGAGGGGAGTAGATTAATCTGACTTGGGATGGGACTTCTGACTTGTGGCAGACTCTTGGGTTTAAGATAGATACAAAACTTCTTGACTGGGTTACTGTTAGCATCTCAATGAGGGTAATTTTCCATGGAGTCAAGCTACCCTGTCCTGCACATAATGTTGATTGCAACAAATACTAGAAACTGAGATTATATTAACCTTTATGAGATTATATTACTATGGAGATCAATATTATGATGCCATGCCTATGAACTTACAAGTACATAATGAATTTTAAGACATACATTCTTGTTAAGCATTTCCAATGCAATGTAACCAACCATCACGGCACATCTGTACACAAAATTTTATTGTTACTAGTACCTGTGCTTTTATGGTTGTCCTATAGTTGATGCAGCAGCACAACAGTATGAATTACATTAAAATTTCCATTGCAGTATTTCTGTCATATTCCTGTCATGTTTATTTGCATGTTAGTAAATTCCAGCATTTTCATATGTCATGTTAAAAGATAAGCGTATGACTTTATTAAAACATATCAGTATGGTTCAACCCTGTATGTAATTTTTTTTATTATTTTCTGTTGCCTTGTTGTAACATGCAGTTGTCACAGTCACAAGATATTTCTCGTTTCGTGTCGAACACGGGGCTCTAGTCTCCCATTTATTCCAGAGGCTGTGATTCCAAAATAAATGATCTAAATCATGATCAGCTGTCATGACTACAAGTAGTTTACACGACTTTCTTATACCATGGAATAAATAATTGGTGGCATCTTCACAAAACATGTAACCAGTTTCTTTAAGATTCCTTTTAAATCACTGTGCACGCCCTTCATTGACTCCAATCTACAAACACCATTTCCAGTAGATATTTATGCATGACTTGAAATTACATTTGTAACACCAACTTAAAATAAAACATTCCTTAAAAAATGTCAGAATCATCTGTGAAGCCCCTTGTTTGTAAGGTAGGGCACATCATTTGCAGTGCAAACATGAAAATTGATGTTTTTTAATCTGTTGTGGCAGTTGGTATTTTAGTGTCATCATTAAATGGCAGGCTTGCACAGACTAGTCATTAGCTGTATGCAGCCTTTTATGAGTAGAGAGAAATAGCAGATGCACAGTAAGCTTTATTCTTTATGAAATAAGAACAAACTTTTCTTTGAGTGAAGTATCTCTTGACATGCTTTCTTAAGTTGGAAATAAAAATAGCAAGCAGTTGCCATTTTCCAAACTTAAGAAGAGTAAATGCTAATTCTCATGAGAAATATATTTAAACTAGACAGGCAATGTACATGTGATGTAGCATTGTGGTATGTTTGTGCAACCATTGTTACCATGGAAAAGGAATAAGAATTACTTGTGTGTGTGTGTGTGTAGCCTTAGGTGTTCAGCAATGCTATGTGCATGCACTGTATTGTCATATGTGGCATGCTCGGCTCTAAAATATTTTTCCACATTATCTCATAAACTGCATGATTTTTTAAACAAAATTACTGAACAGAATATGTGTGTTGTGTTTTTATACACAACTTTTGTCTGAAACATTTCTCATTCAAAAAAGAACTGAGTGAGAAATGATCAAAAATGTATACTGGTGTGCATGTAATGTACCTGTTATTCTTGTCAGATTTTAATTAAACTTGAATTCCTTTTTCCTTTTACTGTTATGTTATGTAAGGAAGTAAACTAAGATGTCTCCTCCAAAGCCAACCTCTGGCATCCACATTGCAGAGGGGGATAACATCTATAAATGACTAACAGGCAAAGTGTCCCACCCAAGTCAAGGTGTGAGGCATTGTGCCGATGGCTGCATGGCACTGGGGTAGTGATGGCAGTGTTGTCAACAGTCCCCCTGCGGCAGGCAGCACCCCGTTGTATTTATGCCTTCCACCTGTAAGGGGCTATGCAGGTGGTGACTTATTTCCCCACTACATGTGGACGCATATGAAGACATCAAATAAACATATATTCCTTATGTGCAGGCATAGGCAAAATTGACCATGGATATTAGGAACTTTAATTTACTAAGGAATTAATTCAGACAGATTTGTCTGTATACATTTATTCAATTGTTTCTGTCTTTACACCACCAAAATAATAATTTAAAAATATATTTTTATTTGCCCTCTTCATCTCGATAGTTAAAAATATTATGAGGTAAACATATATTGGAGAGGCATTTGCCCTCCCTTGAACTCCTCAGGTTACATTCGTAAGTGCAAGGACTCAGTTTTGCAGGGACACTCGAACAAATTGCACAGGAGGGGGCCAGCAGTGTTGGCGGTACATCACCCCAGGCAGCTGGTTCCTCCAGAAAACCTGGGCAAACTATGCAACAAGTAGAAGGTAAGGCTGTCCAAATGTTAGACATTTGGCACAGCTCCTGCAGTAGGAATAAAATGCAGCTCATTTGATGTGATGCCAATGTACACAATGTTATATTGGGGAACACGGTCTTAGTCAACGAGGAGGATGCTGAATGGAATATGTGGTACTAGACTTAACAGACGTAACGAACGTACCTTAGTAGTAATTAGCAATACGAAGGAGGTAAGGAACTGACATGTTATTGGCCGTAGTGTCCTATTGGCTTGTATCAATGTGATTTCTTTGTCAGACCACATATCTTATTTCACGTGGGCTGGCCTTGAAGTTAACAGGGTTACACATGGTGAACCCAAGAGACCAAACTGGGAATCTCATCAAGAATACCTAAAGGTAAACCTAGGGGTCCAAGAGTAACACACTTGGTGTGGTATGTAGAGCTGGCTGTTGACAGGGTGCAACAGGCCATCCTCAGCTATCAAAAAAACTGTCCGAGCAGGGTGGTTCTGTCGCCAAGGACGGTTCCTTGGTGGAACTAAGAGTTGAGCCGCCTTAAAACTTCAACAAGACGGTTTCTAATGAAGCTAAAGGAACTGATGACTGGGAATCATACGTGATAGTCTTCACCAATTACAGTAAAGAAATAGGAAGGCGAAAGTCCGTGAAGAAGGGACTACTACCGGTGGTCAAGGATGTAGCTGACAGGATCATGGGCAGTCAGACGGTCAACTTGGTACCTAATGGCCGATATACCCTGGAGGATATTTACAGGGTTAATTTTCCAGGACCTCAGAGAGGGGTGGTGACATGGTAGGGCAGGGGATGCTAAAGTTGGGAGCATATCTAGTTAACAGGGAGGATTGGTAAGTGTCTGGAAGAGTCCAAAATTTGGTGGGTGAAAATACATTCAATTCATTTTAGTAGGCAGGAGTTGATGAAATTATGACTGCAACAAGGAATTGAGTACTTAGTGGTTCACCTACACCGCATATTTGGAGCCTGCCTGGCAAGAGGGTACATACCCAAAACTTTGAGGTTAACATGACGTTATACCCAAACCAGGGAAGACTATACATACAGAGTCTAAGGCATATCATCCATCACTTTTGAAGACAATAGAGAAACAGGTGGACAGGAATGAGGGAAGATAAGAGGTTGTACCCCTTACATTGAAACCACTTTGCCAACCGACCAGGTGAGTCCACTGAAACTGCACTGCAGAATTTGTCACACACATAGAGAATGCAGTGAAACACAGGGAGATAGCACTTGCAGCTTTTGTAGAAATTGAGAGGGCCTTTGATGGTACCTTTTTTTAATATATAATAAAAGCTGCTGAAGTTTGGGTTTTCGCATACAATTTGTCAGTGGATTGGCTCCATGCTGGGTAGCAGGAAAATTGCAGCCACACTTGCAGGACAAACACTTGGGGAGTTGTGTGACAAAGGGCTGTCTGCAGGTGGCATATCACCTTTACTGTAGAGCCTGGTTCTGGACAAACTCAAACGAGGACTCAATAAGAATGGCTGTCATACAATGGAATATGCAGATGATGTGACTATCCTAATAAGTAGTAAGTTCTTGGACTCTCTCAGAGCTTCTTCAGGAGACTGACCGTGGTGCAACAGTGTTGTTACAGACCTCAGTTATCTATCAATCCACAAAGATAGTGATAGTATGATTAAATAGGAAGAGGGATGTAAGGGGCCTGAATATATGCATTTTGAACAACTCCTATCTTTCACCAACCCTGAGGGACTGAATAATGTTTTTTGGCCTAGCCCTGAATATGGTTTAATTACATCCTGTAGAACCAAACCCTTTATCACCACATTTGGTGTCATCTAATTCCTTCACCACTTTAATTTCAGGATAATATATCTTTTCACAAATTAGCTGAGCTATATAGTCACCGCGAAATACATTAAATGGCTTTTCAGAATGAATGAATATAATCACACCTAGATTAGCTTGGTAATCTTCATCAATTATGCCTCCTCCAATATCAATATGGTGTTGTAGAGCCAATCCTGAATGAGGTGCTACCCTGCCGTAGCACCCTGCAGGAAGTTTTAACTGCAGGGCTGTTTTTATCACCTCTTTGCTTTTTGCCAGTATCATAACATCATTTGGACTTTGTAGATAAAATCTGGCAGCTTTTTCAGACCCTCTCATCAGTGCCAAAGCATCTGCTGTGAATTTTACGAAATAAAATATTTCGGCATAATTTCAATAAACACAAAAATACATTGAAGTTATTCGAGTCCTTTGGGAACACCTCGAGGCAACTGACGCACGCGCACGCACGCACGCGCACACACACACACACTCTCTCTCTCTCTCTCTCATTTCACCTTGGACTACGTGCAGTAAACTGACCCGAATTGGCTGCAGGTGTTTTCTATTCCTTCAAGTGTTAAAACTTTGTGCAATAAAAGCATTTTTTACTTACACATTTACAAATTTCAAACGAATATGAACATACAGTGTAACCATAATGCTGACAAACCAATCCTTCTTATCCCATTCTTCCAAAATGTCTACCATCTCATCGTTATATCCATATCTTTGTTCCAAACATTTTCTTCTAAAAAGTCCTCCGTGAATCGAGGTCCAAAATACATGTAACCTTAAATGCTTAGGTGGATGAACTTTAAAACCTGGCGTATGTCCTGTGAGTGATCGGTAATTAATTCTGTTAATAATTGATGCTAATTTGTGCATCCGAATTATCCTACTAGACATTTTTTTCAATCACACATCAAAGAATTTTACTTCCTGACTAAAATGTTTTGTTGCATACAAGTGTATTTTTCCAACACAGTATTTTTGAAAACAACATTGCCCACACATTCCATACAGCTAATCTCTGCTCATTGCATGACGTAATGCATTTTGCATCATGCATTCTTAATGGTTGCATAACCTTCCATCATGAGTTCGCTATACCCGCCCACACTACATTCTCCAACCAAAAATACATACGTCATTTTAACAAATACCCAACAACTGAACACGCATATAGGAGAACAGTCTCGTATCATATTATTCAAAATCATCAAACATGGCTTCTGAACCATGGTTTTTGTGCAATGATTTTGCTACATCTTGGGAGTAACTTAGGAAAATTTTCTCTCTCTCTCTCAAAATTACACCATATATTATTCAAAAGAATCAAACATGGCTTCCAAACTGTGGTCCGGGATGATACATCTACCCCCACAACAGTAGTAACTGAGGAAAAATTATTACATATCATATTATTAAAAAGAATCAAACATGGCTTCCTGGGGGAATCCTCAAACCATGGTCCTTGTGCAACAGATGTGCTACTCCCCCACCGGGGAGTACTGACTGAGAAAATTGTTTGGTGTAGGGGGGCATGGTGGCATCCTGAATACCTTGGAAAGGCGGAGCAGAAGATACCAGCTATCTGGGACCCATTACTAATGGTGTCAGTATACAAACGAGAAGCATAGAAGTTTGTCATGGAAAGACTGAATCTCAATAAGCTAAGCGAGTTGTAACTTAGGTAACAGGAAATGGTAAGGTAATGGTCACCCTAGAACTGGCCATTAAGGCCAAGAGGGGAAGTAAAGGTCTAGCTCTACTAGTCCTGTAACCTTGGCTCTAGAGGGGGTGTGATTAATGCCATTCCCACCCCTTTACTCCCTGAAAGAGATGGGGTATCCATTGTACAGGAGGCTGGTTGGGTCCCTGGGATGGTACGGAAAACCTCGGCTCGACTGAAGTTTGGTAACTGGTTGGTCCAACTCTTAGCAATTCGCTATACTGACTATGCTATCATGCCTCCCCCCGGTTAGGGAGAACAGTATGAGATTAATGAGGTTTGCAAATTTGGAGAACCTAAGTTTCAGCAAGGACATGAACAGGTCTTGGGAAAACACTAAAGAGAATATCAAAATCTCAGGCAAAGAAATTATACACATTTCATTAAAATCTGTCAAGGATAACAGGTAGGTAGTATGAACAGAAGACACATAAATCATGGTCTGATGAAGCTTCAAAATTTGTACATCAAAGCAAGCAGGTTAAATTGCAGTGGTTAAGAATCCAGGCAAATAAATGTAATCTGAACAAGAAGGCAATGTACGTATAGCGTAACACTGAGGTGAGTTCGTGCAACCATTGTTGCAGCGGAAAATCAGGTAAGTATTACATAGCCCGAGAGTGTGTTTGTAGCCTTGGGTATCCAGTATGCAATGTTTATGTGCCATATTGTCATGTGTGGCCTGTCTGGCTCTACAATATTTTTCCACATTCTCTTATCAACGGCCCAATTTTCAAAAAATGTTACTGGACATAAAATGTGTTTCGATTTTCTCTACAACTTCTGTCTGAAACCTTTCTCATTCTCAGAAGAAATGAGGGAGATATAATCATGGTACATTGGTGATGTAAAGTACCTGTTATCTTTGACACATTTTAATGAAATCTGAATAAATCAAATATCAAATTTCATGAAAATCCGTCTAGTGGGAGCCGAGTTGTTCCATGTGGACAGACGGACTGCGATTGTGCCTAAAAAGTCAGATTAGAAAATATGACACATTTCAGGGACAAAATTAATATTTGAAAGGTAACTCTAATGAACTTTAAACAAACAGTAAGAACAAAATGTTAAGAGACCTGTATAACAGCATCAATTGATTTAAGAAGGGTTACCAGCCTGGAACTAAGTAGAGGGCGACAGGGATGATGTGCTGGCAAATTCTGACAGTATTTTGCCTAGGAGGAGGAATGACTTGTGCCACTTATTTAATATACAAGGGGATGATCATGTTAAGCAGAACAAAACATGTACAGAAGAGGCACTAGCGCTGGTGCCCAGTGCCTTGAGGTGGATGGCTACTGAAAAGCTGAAATATATATACAACCAAGTAGTGATCCAATACCAGCAGAACTGATTCAAGGAGGAGGTAGCACAAGGTGTTCTAAACTCCATAAATTTATTAATTCTATTTGGAATAAGGAAGAATTTCCTGAACAATGGAAGGGGTCAATCACTGTCCCGATTATATGGAGGATGATAAAACAGATGGCAGTAACTGTAAAATGATATCATTGTTATCAGCTACATAAAACATTTTATCCAACATCGTTCTGTGAGTATTAACCCCAATGAAGATGAAATTAGTGTTGATTTTAACGTAACAGATCAACTACTGATCATACATTCTGCATTTGTCATATACTTGAGAAAAATATTCTCAAAGAGTTTATCCCTATGAAATTAGTTAGGTTAATAAAAATGTTGAAGAATGTAGGCTTGACTAGTGGCAATAAGATTATTAATATAATACCATGTTTAAGTGGAGCATATAATAAAGTAAGGATAGGCAAATATTTGTCTTAGAGATAAACTATTCAGGGGCCAAAAAGGTCGATATGATTGTAGAGGTTGTGCAGATACTGACATGTAACACATAAATCCTTAAAAAAAACCGAATGTACTAACACCTGTAGCTCTTTCAACAAATCCTGCTACCGCATCCATGAAGGCTAAGGCCGCATGACCCCTGGACAATGCAGCTTAAACTGTGACAGAAGGGAAGAGGTGAAGGCAAAAGTCTAGCGCCTTAAAACTCGCCAAATCAGCTAGGGGAGCACACCCCTACAGAAAAGCATGCCGGTCTAGAGGCATCAAAGTGGCAGCCCCACCACTAGATTTACCCTGCAAAAGACGGTAATCTCACATAAGGGGATATCTTCAACTACCCAGGGAACGCCCAAAAAGAAGAAACGGACTAACATTCACAATGACAACAAGGGTAGGCATGGTGGAAAAAGATGGAGGGAACTGAGTGTAGCCACTTGGAACATAAGAAGAAAGGCGGAGGATACAGAGAAATTCTGACACAGCCGTTGTCAGAGAAGCAAAGAATAAAAACAGAGAATCAGAAGTTTTAGGTAAATATGTAATGATTTATTATGGAGTACCTAACAACCAATGGGCAGCATCTGGAAGAGCAAATGAAAGACTGGAAACAAAGATAAAACACTATACATGGATTTTGGGCAGATATTTTAACCAATTTAGAAACTACTGAACCAAAATATTACAGTTGCTGAAGTATATGCTCAGCAGAAGGAAGACAAAAATGCACAGCACTGTTCTAAAATGAATTTCAACAAGGTATGAACAAAATCCCTAAAAAGGAAATCATCATCATATCAGGAGACTTTAATGGAAGGATTCACATCCACCTAATCTATGACTAAATGATGAATAAGTAATTAATGACAATGTAACAGCTTTAAGAGATTTTTGTGCATTCAGTAAGCCCAAAATAACAAACCAATTCTACACACACAAAAACCTGTACATAAATTTATATGGGAAGCAAGAGGAACCAGGTCCATAATAAATTCCATAATCATGAACAAACTAGACCAGCAAGGCAACAGCATCAACATACAGACTGTATATACAGCCACCACACAGACACAGTCATTATAACAACAAAATGATTTTAGCCCATTTTATTATAAATAGGACAATTTTAATATTGTAAAGATTTAAACACTGAAATTTCAACCTATATGAAATAATTTTAAATTTTAAACTATATTACCAACTACTGCACTGGACATACATATATAACTTGGTAAAGTACAAACTACAAAATCCCTGAGGATGCCTCAAGTGTCGAAACATGTAAGACGAATGTAAAAATTTGTCAATTAATTGTGCATTTGTTAGCCACTGTAAAAGCAATCCCTTTACAGGCCTGGACAGGCCCTGAGAGTTCCAGGAGGTTGGGGCTCCCAGATTTCAAGACAATCGGCACATGAAGGTGGTAAGGTTGTCAGCCCTTCGCATCGGCCGCCTTGCCCCCAGCAAAGATTATGAGTATGTCAATGAAAAATTCCAATGACACCATCGGGAATCGAACCTGCAACCTTCCGGCTTGTAGCACAGTGCCTCAACCAACTGCACCACCACGTGCCCCTGTGACGTCACTTTCTGCTAGCCTCCCAACACAAAACAAGAGTGGCCATGGATTGTGTGTGCCCAATCATGTTAAACCGGAAATTATCCCATCAATTCGAAAGTGGTGTAAATTTTCAGGTTGTATTAAAGCCAAATCGTGCAAAAGACCTTGTATAAAAGGAGTCCTGCCTATACTATACTATTATCAGGCTACATAAAGCTGCTGTTTTACTCTCCCTTTATTGGACAGTAAGCATGAACCAAAGGCTTGTCAAAAACAAATAAACAGGGTTTGCAAACTAAAAGCTTGCACATTTTATTCACATACATAGATCTGTATGCGTGAAAAATTTGTATAACTGCGTATTTGTAGATTCATTCACTTTTCAGACTGAAAAATAATATTTATAGATTCCAATTTGTGTGTATGTATGTGTGTGTGTGGTGTTCACAAGCATACTGTAATACCACTTAAATACATGACAAAAACAGCAACATAATAAATAATCCTGTTTTCACACTTCTCCTACTTATAATTCAGCTACAACTGTTACTGTTAAGCATCCTGTAAGTTCTCAAATTCTGAAGGATTAACATCAAAGTCTTTCATAGTTCTTTGCAGAATCCACCACTCACCAAGGAATCCAATATCAACGATTCGTTCATGAAAATTTGAAAACTTTGGTTCTAGGTAATTACAATGTGCTTGATAAAGCCCAGATGATTTGTCATAATCACTGATCCAGACAAAGTTAATGATACCCAGACTTAGTGTCCGCATTACACCCATGTTGTAACACATTTCAAGAAACCTGAGATGACTAACAGCTCGTGGATTACGAACTGACTCTCCGATCAATGTCATCTCATTTGAATGAAAGAGAAATTTGTCACGAAAAGTCCACTCATCTGGATTTTTATGTGCACAATATGCTATGAAGCCTAGCCCTGTAAAAGAAGCAGAGTGTTACACACAGTAACTACAAAGAATTTCCACAAAATAACATTTAAAAACAACCTCTACATCAAAGGTGCACAAATTTTCTAAAAACCTAGAACCCACTAAGAATTCCAGTCATCAGAGTGGTGATATGAAGTACAGTCTGTGGATACAAAAATGTTGGGTGCCAAAGTGCAAGTAAGTAAAAGTAGTCACCACGGTGATCTGTCACCTGGGATTTGTGCACCACTGCTTTATGTTATCAAACATCTGGAGATTTTCCCTGCTGGCAAACAACAGTACATCACACCCATAGCCTTGTTTATAAAACACATAAAAATAATGTTAAGTAGGGGACCTGACTGCAAGTTAAGAAACTGAATAGTCAAGGTGCAGCAATACTGATAGGCCCCAAATAGTAAACCTTAACTACAATATTATAATCATGTTACATCTCAACACAACACACAGCTACATGTTTCAGCTAGCTAAAGGAGACATCATCAGGCCAAATATGAAGAAAATATAAGGGAAGATTTACAGCTGCAATTAATGGTATCACTTCTCAGACTTACAAAGGGGATATTATAGAACACATGTAAACATGTATAGGATATGCAGCTTCAGGCATAATCAGATTCAACGTAAAATTGTTTATAATGTAGACGGTTGTGGCTGAGTGATGAATATAATAAAATGAAGTATCACCAATAATTAAATTGGGGGCAGTGTAGGCAAGTTTGCTCAAAGAAAGCTCGCCTTCCAACTCAATACAACTGAGATGTGCAAAAGTTTAAAAAACAATTGCAAGACATATGAAGTGAACCTTATAACTTTACCAAGCACATGTATTAGAGTTATGCTCAAAACCAGAACACCAGAGAAGAAGATTGCAGTCTTGTAACCTTCATACAATTCAACTCCATGTAAATTTTTAATATACTTCTTCAACCCAATTTCAATCTTAAATTAAACTTCTATTTAATTAACACCAAATTTTAACCAATCTAACTCCTTATCAAAGCACCCCATACCATTCGAGGTCTTGTACATATAATTAACAAAACATATAATACTACTTGAGTAAAATTAACTACATTCCAATGCGCTACCATTCAGCCATATACACTATACAAGGTTTGCAACACGTACACACAAGCCATCTCTACGTATACGTGCCTATGCTGTCCTGAATTTAATTACTGAAGATATTGTATTTTATTATATTGAACACACAGCTACAACCACCTACCTAACAAGAAATTTTAACTTATACCTTATTTTGCCTGAAGCTGCTAATCTTTTATATGTTCACATATATTATATAATATCACCTTTGTCTGTTTGAGATCTCAAACCATTAACCTTTTGACGCCTAATGTCAACTATAGTGGTCGTACCGCACCGCTAACCTCTAAAGTTGCATTTCATATATTTATTCAACAAACATAGGTACTGAATATTTTAAACATGGTATATACTCTCCGTTTCTTTCTCTTCAAAATGCAGTTTGTTTCATAATTCTAACGTATTTGGTTCCTGTATTATTCA
>Ga0123352_10012311_pt1 | contig 13522 bp, 14 predicted proteins | sample TergutLab28metaG_FD_89700 | JGI IMG/M metagenome (GOLD analysis project Ga0123352, IMG submission 89700) | Labiotermes labralis P1 segment gut microbial communities from Petit-Saut dam, French Guiana - Lab288 P1 | ecosystem: Host-associated > Arthropoda: Insects > Digestive system > Gut ...
GTTTTACGGTGTATGGAGACATAAAGGTAAAATCCCCCAAAATTTTGGGGGCGGTAGGTGTTTCCAGCCCCCCCCCCCCCCCCCCGGCCGGTTATCTGATGTTCCTGATTATATACATAAAACTCCAAAATTTATATGAAAAAATCACACGCCCTCATCTTAAAAGCTTAGAATCCGTCAATAATTTCAATATAGAGCCATTTCAGGGGCACGTTCATGCAAACAACGAATAACTCATATATCGCTCACTGAATGCAATATTGGCACAACCAAAAAATTGCCATTTGGAGTTAATACTACGACTGGGCTAAAAACTATAACAACTACATCCCACAGTAGCAGCACACATGTTATTGAAAACAAACCCCGCTAGAGGGCATTATTGTCGTATGTAGTTATAATCTTAGCAATTGACCAACTTAATGCACAAGTTCTTGGTTTATAATAAGTTTATTATTTTCCTCTACATGTTTCGAGCACCGTTGTGCTCATCATCAGGAGGTCAAATTGTATTATGCAGCATCTGGTACCTACAGTGTGTGACGATACCAGATGCTGCATAATACAATTTGACCTCCTGATGATGAGCACAACGGTGCTCGAAACATTTAGAGGAAAATAATAAACTTATTATAAACCAAGAATTTGTGCATTAAGTTGGTCAATTGCTAAGATTATACTGAGATGCACGGTCAGCAAAACATATAAAAAAAACACGTAGTTATGTTTATTAGCCCACTCGTAGAGTGAACTCCAAATGGGTAAATTTTTGGATTGTGCCACTGTTGCATTCAGTGAGATATACACGTTTAAGGTTACAGGCAATTTTACTTCTGAATAAAGATAAACAATAAACTGTAAACACAACAACAGGGCAGGCTTTATTTACAAATCGCTGTGTTGACAACAAATTACAAAAACCATATCCACATGTCCTTATTTTCCCACACAGCGCAAACATTGAAGCTCAAAATTTCCAGGATTGTTTGGAATTAACTCGTATCCCTCTATCATCCTCTGCTACAGCTCCTCTGCATAATTACCTGCTGTAGCCTAGGAAAGTCCCCTGAAATAAAAATTCAATGTGTGTTCTTGGTGAACAAACAGTGTGTCCACCACTTACTTCTTTCAGATGTTTGTTCTCCAAAAACCGTACCGATGGTCACGCTGGTCAATACCTCAGTGCATGCAACAGCTCAGCTGGCGATGCCTCAACCAATGACCTTGCATCGTGCTGTTTAGAGAGTAACGACGAACTGCTCATGTCACTCCGGTCACTAACGTCACTTTCGCTTCCATCCACTCTCCTAATTTCTGCCCCTTCCTCTGTCACTGCATGGACGATCCCCTTCATCCGCCTGGTCTTCCCACCTTCCTCTTTCTTGGTGCATCCACTCGAGCATGTTTGCATAATCTGATGTCTGCCATTCTTGTGGAATTTCTGTACCGTGCTGTTCTTACAACCTGAAGATGAGAATTCTGTTAAGTGAACTTTTACCAATTACGTGATACCGAATTATATATATATATTCACGTTCCTTGCCGTCTCCAAAGGCCCACTTCCACTGCCAATAAACCACTTCTTTTTCTTTAAAATATTCTCCAAATGACTTGCATTACTCTCGTTCCCTTTATTCCCCGCACTGCCGTCCGTCCGTCTGTAGGCACGAAACACACAGTGGAGTGCTGAACATACGAGTATTGTCATGAAATACCACTTCGATTTACTTTAACCAAAATTTGCCCCCACCCCCACCCCCCTCCCCCTCCAGTGGTGATTAATATTGAACAACGTACATGTTATTCTGTGCACATTTCAGGGCCTCACTCGCCGAACACATATCACAGCGTTTCTGTGTTTCACGGAACTCAGACCAGAAAGTGCTTTACCATTAAATGTCACAATTTGCGAGACAACAGAGCAAAAGAAATGTTTACTATATGTGCACATTTCCTAACTTGTTATTTATTGTCTTAGATGTTTTTGTCCAGGAAACACAGCTGCGACGACGTCGCTTTCAAGTGGTTCCTACTTGGTGAGGTAACAGCTTCCAATCCTGGTGTTTCCTGTGGCTTTCCTCAACGCTGCCACGCAGATGCTAAGAAAAGGTTTGACCACAGCCCACAGCTGCAATCGTTTGACCTTTTCAAAATAATAATGTTTAAATTCAACGCCGTATAACATATGGAGGTGAAAAAATGTGGTGGTGCGGAGTTTACTCCGCACCACACACACACACACCTAACCAGGAATTACATATGCGGCCACATTTACCAACATTTTATCATGGCAACACATTACTATATTGAATTTTATCATTTTAATAATTCATAACTTCAGCTAACACAACTTGTAAACTCACTGAAGATGGTGTATTAACACCGAAACATGTCGGAGCAATTTAATATAAATTTACAGCGTATATTTGTGCATATTTGGCATAATAATAAACATTTATTATTCAATATGCACGGTATGAACAGAAAAGTAATTATTTTTACGGCTTTCCACACCGTGCGTTCTTGAAGTCTTCACAATCAGACACTACCCAGCACAACACGATAGAGGAACAACATAACAAGAGGAACGGGGTCCTCTCAAGATCCCTACACCATTACGGACCCAAACACAGCTGGATACAGGGAACACATATATTGCCAATTCATTCATTCATTAGTATTCAGCTCTAGAGGCCGGTCCGGCAGGAACCAGAGCCCGGTTATGGAACCGATGTGGCTCTTGGCACGCTGCATCCTAGGCAAGTTCTTGGGGGTAGTTTGCCATTGCTTTCCCCCGCCTTTAGACGTTCCCACTTTCGCCACCACGTGCCTCTGCGTCCGCAGCGACGCGAGAGATCCTAGCAGTGAAAGGTAGTAATTTTGCCTAAATTCCAACTTCCACGTAAATTTAGGGATCTTTTACATGCCGCAGATCTACGACATGGGACCGACGGCTTTACTTCCCCTCCGAAGGAAGGCGTGCTGAGGATTTTTTCGCCCTAAAAATCCGACGGCATCGGCCGGGTTTGAACTTGGGTACCAAAGGCCAGCACGCTACCTCTAGACCACCGAAGCCGCTACATTGCCAATATACATAATAAATAGCAGGAGCCAACGGATATAAATGAGCTACGGTTAATGATTTTAACTAACATTTTTAAGATACAGAAAGAAGAAATACATATTGTTACAAAGATTATAAAGGCATTGTAAATTGAACAAGTGTATCACCAAACCTGTAGGTGGCCGTCCCGTGCACAGGTTGAGAGAGGACCAGATGCTGTATAATACAATTTTGACCTCCTGATGATGAGCACATAGTGCTCGAAACATGAAGAGGCATATAATAAAGTTATTATAAAACAAGAATCTGTGCATTAAGTTGGTTAATTACTAGGATTAGGCTGGTGATAAATCCAATGTATTTGACATATTATGTGCATTTAGTTGGAATAAAAAGAAGTGATTAACCCTTATCCTGCTAACGTGGAGAATATGGTGAGCTGCTAATAATGCCAGCGAATGGCAGATGGGACCTAATTGGTCGTTTAAACGGTTAACTATGACATCAGTTTTACGCGGTAGCTGGTCCTGCAACACAACTGTCACTACAGTCACCGCTGTTACAACAAATACCGGACAGACCTCTTCTGGCACTATGAAAAACTCTCAAACGCAATTCTAACTACATAAAAGACCCCTGAACAAGGTACGTGAACGGGTTCTTCAATTCGGAAATAACAAAGAACGGAGCAAACAAACATGAGGGGTATTGAACTTGTTTTTATCGATGTCTATTCCCGCGCTTCTGAGCACCCCTTGCCTCAATGTTGTCCGGCAACCAGGCGCCACCCCCAACCCTCTTCACTTCAATGTTCACCCACCAGATCTATCTCCAGTCGACGCCACTAGCCCTACCAAAAGCACCGTCGCCGGTTTAAAAAAAGAAAACTTTCACAATCTCATAAATCGAAATGACGTTCATAGGATTAGTCTGGCTCCTGCAAACCCATTGTGTTAACAACGCATATAACTTCCAGGCATTGTTTACTGCCGCTTATTGGCACTTTGTTCATCAGCTGCAACCCATACTCCAACGAACACAGTCCTTCCTGAGAGGCCAACCGGTTCTCAGCTAGTCAAGAAATCCCCCACATTTTATGGACCCCATAGGTTCATTACCGCATTCACAAGTGCCCGCCGCCTGTCCCTATCCTCAGCCAGATCAATCCAGTCCATGTCCCCCCCCCATACCACTTCCTGAAGATCCATCTTAACCCTTAACCCGCCAACGTGGAAAATACGGTGAGATCCTAATAATGCCAGCAAATGGCAAATGCGATTTAACTGGGCGTTTAAAAGGTTAATATTATCACGCCATCTACGCCTAGGTCTTGCAAGTGGTCTCTTTCCCCCAGGTTTCCCCACCAAAATCCCGTATGTACCTCTCTCCCATAAGTGCTACATGCCCCGCCTATCTCATTCTTCTCTACTTGATCCTCGAATAATATATGGTGAAGGGTACAGATCATAAAGCTCCTTACTATGCAGTATCCTCCAATCCCCTGTTACCTCGCCCCTCTTGGGCCCAAATATCCTCCTCAGCACCATATTCTCAAACACCCTCAGCCCATGTTCCTCCCGTAATGTGAGCGACCAAGGTTCACTCACACACAACCAAGCAAAATTATAGTTCTGTATAACTTAATGTTTATATTTTACGACAGAGAACTGGAACACAAAAGGTTCTGCAGCAAATGATAACAAGCATTCCCTGACTTCAGTCTGCTCTTTATTACTTCCTGAATAGAATTTTACTCCATTTTGTACCCAAATATTTGAACTGTTCCACCCTTTCAAAGGAAGTATTATCTATCATTAACGTATGACTTCATCTTGCATTTTGATCTCAAGACATATCCAAGTTTTATCAGCATTTACTTCCTACTCCATTCTCCTTACTAGCAACTACTAAGGCATGTTTTTCTTTATATTATGTATGCTTGCACCCAACATATTACCACCATCAGCATAAACCAAAAGCTGAAGGCTAACATTTAACTTCAAGCCATCCTGGCCAACCTAAACCCTCCTAATGGCATACTCTAAAGCAAAAATGAAAAGAAATAGCGATAAAGCACTCATAAAGCATTTGCCTACCCAGACTTTGGTATAGATTTCCTTCAGACACATTTTTATTAGCCTTACTAGTTTCATAAGGATATCAAACTCAAAGAGAATATTACACAAGACCTCCTTCTTAACTGAATCTAAGCTTTCTTGAAGTCTATGAATAGCTGATGCACTGCTTCACTGTATTCCCATTTGTTCTCAAGTATGACAAATGCAGAATGTGTGATCAGTAGTTGACCTGTGGTGTTAAATTCCACGATGATGATTACCAAAAATCTCCTCCACATATGGAGGTAACCTTGACAGCAGGATGTTAAATAAAATCTTTTACATAGTTGATGGAAGTGATATGCCTCTATAATTATTACAATCTGTTTTTCACCCTTCTTATAAACAGATAAACTGATTCACTCTTTCCACTCAACTCCTCCTTACCCCAAAGAGATCTAATAAGTTTGTGGATCTCACAGTGCTTTGTTCTACCCCCTGCATTAATTAATTCTGCTGGGATTTGCTCAGTACCTGGTGATTTGTGTACCTTTAGCTTTTCAACAGCTACCTCAAATTCAAAGGTACTGGGATCATGCACTAGTAGTTCTGCTGTAAGTATTTCTGTCTGCCTAACATCACTAACCCCCACGTATATTCAACAGCTAAAGAATGGCTCCTCCACCTAGCCAAAATACTGTGGAAGTCTGCAACAAAACCACCCTTTTCATCCTTTACTACAATGGTTCTAGGCTGGTAAACCTTCTTAAGGTCACTGATGTCCCTATACAAGTCTACCCATTAACAAATGAATGAATGAGTGCCAAACAAACAAACAAAGATACCCTTAAGGTGTAACATCCCTGCTGTGCTTGTAGAATGCAAAATAGTAAGGACTTTATCCATTGTCACATAACTTTTATTGCAGCTAATCCAATGGTAGCTGCAAGTTTCAGCTGCACAAAGCAGCCATCATCAGGCTATATGCATCAGAAAATGTAAAATGAAATTAAACAGCTGTAGCCATACATACAATTATATAATCTATGGCTGAGATCTCACCCTTACATACAGTATATGTGAACATCACATCTGGATAAACACACAATATACAAAAATAACGTTAAGGGCCATTAATGACTGTCAAACACATTTAAAAAAATTAAATAAAAATCAAGAGCCTCAATAAAAGTCTACCCTAGCTAACCCCATGGAGAAAAATGGGTCTTCAGAAACTAAAAGTTCCTTCAGCTAGTCAAGAAATACCCTATATTTAATGGAACCCCAAGATCCATTACAGCTTTTACATTAGCCCTGCCACGTGCCCCTATCCTGAGCCAGATCAATCCAGTTCAAACCCTCCCATCCGATGTCCTTAAGATCCTTTTTAATATTATCCCCTCAGCCATGTCTTGATTTTCAAAGTGGTGCCATTCCTTCAGGCTTCCCCACCAAAACCTTCTATGCAATGTCTCTTCTACCTATATGTGCCACATTGCCCACCCACTTCACTCTCCCATATTCAATCAACCTAATAATATTTGTGGACAAATACAAATCATGAAGCCCATTATGTAACTATCCCCATTCTCCTCCTCTGCCTTCCCACTTAAGCCCAAATATCTTCTCCAGCACCCTGTTCTCTAATGCCCTCAGCATATTTTCTTCCCCGTATGCAAGTTTCACAGCCATACAAAAAACAGACACCATTATGGTCCAGTACATAACTTACGCATTTTAGACAGTGAATGGGAATAAACAATTCTCGATCAAACAGCAGATGACACTCACAAGTTCTTATACTTAGTTACTTACTCCATGGAGCAGAGTCCTTCTTGAGAAACTGGTTTTCAGCTAGTCTAGAAATTTCCACCATTTTATGGAACCCGAAGTTTCATTACCGCATTCACAAATGCCTGCCATTTGTCCCTATCCTGAGCCAGCTCAATCAAGTCCATACCCCCACATCCCACTTCATTAAGATCCATCTTAATATTATCCTCCCATCTGCATCTGGGTCTCCCCAGTGGTCTCTTTCCCTCAGGTTTCCCTACCAAAACCCTGAACAGTACGTGCCTCTACCCTCCCCCATGCCCCGCCCATCTCCTTCTTCTTGATTTTATCACTTGCACAATATTGGGTGGGCAGTACGGACCAATGGACCATTTAAGTTCCTCATTATGTAGTTTCCTTCACTCCCCTGTTACCTCATCCCTCTTGGGCCCAAATATTCTCCTCCACACCCTTTTTCTCGAACACCCTCAGCCTATGTTCTTCGCTCAATTTCTTAATGCTTGCAATTTTCATTCATGTTGCTGCAAAAGATTTAAACTTCACCACAGTTTCAAAGGATTTTATTACTTACATCTTTTCTGTGATTTTGTCCTGCTTTCTCCCCAAAAGACACACAAAAATCCTATTATTCTTGGAAACCTACGGCCAACAAGTCAAAAATTCTTAGAATTTGTCAACATTCTCTCCCACTCTTTGAACATCTCCACAGACGTCAAACAGCAAATTATATCCTGTATGAGCAGTATGTAAGTGGCAGCATGTCGCATCTTATATGTTACGATGGTAACCAGCAAGGTGCGGAGCATGTGCAACAATGTGTCTTGTGCACAAATGGTTGATGTGCGCGATTCCCAATTACTGAAATGAAATGCCAATCCTTAACCTTAAAATTAACCTTTAGACGCCTAACGTCAACTATAGTTGATGTACCGCAACTGCTAACCTCCAAAGTTGCATTTTATATATTTATTCAACAAATATAGGTATCGAATATTTTAAACATGGTGTACTCTCTCCGCTTTTTTCTCTTCAATATGCAGTTTGTTTCAAAATTCTCACATATTTGGTTCCTGTATTATTTCACATTTTATATACAGGGTTTGCTAAAATTTAAAAAAAATAATTCTGGTGCCAAAAGGTTAAGACAGCAGGAGTTGACATCAACCTCTTGACTACTTTACCCCCGTTGTAAGAAAGCAGGACACTTCCAGTACAATGAGCTGGGTGGGCCTTAGAATCACAGAAAGAATGTTATCGCAATCCCTAAGTGTGAACAGGCCCCCTGGCACAACACATCCTGGGGCACGGCATAATCTTAATTTCAGTCTTTTTGTGCCTGTCAACATAAAAATTTCTAAAACTGAAACTTTGAAAAATACCTGTGGCAGCCGGATGGGTATTGGTGTACATTTTATTTTTTTATGGCAGGCTTTAAGACATGATTACTGATAGAACCAAGCTGCATGATACAATAATTTATTGCTAACTCCCTGCCACAACACATTATGTACAGCACTGCAGAACAACTGTTCATTTCACTGTTTCTTTCAAGACACAAAGAGCAAAGGGTTACCTGGAATACAAGTATATTACTTTCTATTACTGTTCGTTTCACACAGCACTGTACAACCAAAAACACTTGCTCACACTCCACAATGACCTGAAATCCTTTTTATCAAAGGCTACTACATCTGAAACTATCATTAATAACTAACATGGGGGACTGCGGAGGCACAGTGGTTAAGGTGCTGTGCTACAAATTGGAAGGTCACTGGTTCGATCCCAGCTGGTGTCATTGGAATTTTTCATCGACATAAAATTCTTCTGATTGTACTATGGCCCTGGGGTCGACTCAGCCTTTAACACAAAAGAATACCAGGACCACTTCCTGGAGGTAAAGGCGGCCAGTGCGTAAGGCTGACAATCTTACCACCATCCTGTGCCGTTGTCATGAAATCTGGGAACCTTAACTTCTGGAAACCTCTGGGCCACTCCAGGCATGTAAGGGGACTGCTTTACCTCTTTTTTTTGTTTTTTTTTGTTTTACTAATAACTAACACTATTAAATAACTTGTACACAGCCCATCACTGTGACAGCCTTATGGTGTCTTACTGGCAACAGCCATCAATAACACATGGTCAGTGACAGTGGACAGCGTAAATTACCGATTTTCTTTCATAAAAAAAGAAAAAAAAAGACGAATACTTATATGAGATCTGACATGCTTGTAGTGCTGAGTATCGATTGCAATCTTCTGGGATGTGACACCATCAAATTTGGCAGATGGGTAACAATGTTTTGAAGAAGCTGTAGTCTGCATCATCAGCACAAATAAGCAGCATTCAGAGGGGAAATTACAGTTGAGATACAAGAAGGATGGATAATAAAAACTGCATAGAAATAAACTCGTACTTGAAGAACAAAAACCAACTGGATAGATGCCACTTATAATTTTATTGTACTTCTTATAGGCTGAACATGTTTCGGGCACTACTGTGCCCATCATCAGGAGCTCGTGACTATGATGTTGAATACCACATTGGTCATTTCGTTCTTGGTTTGCTGTAGGTTGGAGGTTAGGTTTGGTTAGGCTGGGGTAGTGTCCAGGCTGCAGGCTAAAGAGTTGTGCTTTAGCCTGCAGCCTGGACACTACCCCAGCCTAACCAAACCTAACCTCCAACCTACAGCAAACCAAGAACAAAACGACCAATGTGGTAATCAACATTATAGTCGCAAGCTCCTGATGATGGGCATAGTAGTGCCCGAAACATGTTGAGCCTATAAGAAGTACAATAAAATAATAAGTGGCATCTAGTTGGTTTTTATTCTTCACTTATCACAATGGCACACGGTCTAACAAACATCAAACTCGTACCTGTCTGCCAAACTACATTGCCACATGCTCCACAAGACCATAATCCATGACTCCATGCAGTACATTGCACAACAGCAGCAGCAGCAACAACACAACAATAATAATAATTTTATCACAGTTTTACTTATTCACCAACTGATGCACTAGTGATTTGTCTTAAAACACAATATTAAAATCTGCATTAAAATTTACATTAAAACAGCTCCGATATGTTTTGGTGTAACTGTAACACAACACTGTTTTAATGTAAATTTCAATATTGTTTTTTAAGACAACTCACTAGTGCATCAGTTGGTGAATAAATAAAACTTTTTCAAGATGCACCGTATGAATGTGAAAAATAAGATAATTTTAATACAGCTATATCCTGAAGATCATGCAGATAAGAGTTCACATCATCAGTATGATACTGAACACAATCAAACTGTGTGGCAGTAAACACCTGTAAAATGCCAATGAGGAAAAAAAAAGTGCCTTACATAACACCCTAAGTGCAAGTGACTCACAAATGGATTGTGTGTCTTCGGAGGTACAAACCTGTACGTCCTAATGTTTTCTCTGTAACATACACACTCTTCAGCAAAAATGAGACGGACTGTTCACAGTGAGGTATGGGCTGCAGCTGAAGAAACAGTTCAACATCAATCACAATACAACAAAGAAAAACCAGATGGCAGTGGTGTGAAAGAAGAATGAAATGAGGAATACGTGAACATTATAGCAGCCAGTCATATGACAGGAATGTGGCTTGTTGGGTAGACAAACACACTGAAATCAGGGACTGCTTCTTTCCATTCATTTATTCCTCCATCCTACTCAATTCCTGAAAACGAAGCATAACCATTTGATTTGTTTATGGTTTATTTACTGTCATCACAAATAGCTGAGACTACAGCACAATTGGTCAGTAACAGATTACAATATGATGGCAAGGAAGTGCTGGTGGACTAATTACAGGTACTTCCCCAGCATCCACCTGGAGGGACGGTGGAAAAACATTAAAAATAATGGTTATTATAACCAGTTTTCAAAGATAATTATTTTATACAGCTCATACTAACAAAATTAATCCCATAATATGTAGCATCTATTGATCACATAGTACTGATGCCGGACTGCTGGCTTTGATGTCGGACTGCTGGCTAGAAGTCAGTATTCGGAAGGTCCTGCGACCGGCCACCCTCAACACGTTTTTCTTGGTTTCCCTGTGTCTATAAGCAAACGCTGAGATGGTTTCCAAGATTCCAAGTTGCCACTACATGCTTCTCATGTAGCCCTCCTGACATAAATTTATTAGCAACCAATTTCATATTTTGTATACATGTAAAATAACTACTGCCACCGGGTGACAACCCAATTGCAGTTCATAAATATTATCATCATCATCATCATCATCATCAAACATGACCTACAAGAGGACTGATCCCACAAACTCTCTGCTTCAGACACAGGTAACGTTAGCGGGTCTAGGCTGATGTCATAAGCCTGGAGTGTGTGCCATGTCATGTGCACGTACATTACTGTGTTTCTGCAGCCAGGGAGGCCGAGATGCTGGCATTCGTCTGCTTATATAACAGCTGCATTCATGTCACTGAGGTCGGCAGACCATGTGTTTTGTGACTCACACTGGGGGCTGTCATGCAAAATGATGGAGACTTTGTGGATGTAATGCAGCAATACGATTTGTATTTCGGGCCACATATTACAGTAGTTAGATCAAGGATGATATGGACAATGCACGTGGCACGTTAGATTGTCGAAAAAGGTACACACAGCAATATACGTACATAATTTATTTCACTGTTTCTTAAAGCTCTTCAAAATGGGATAAATGTTGTCAAGGGCTTCCTGCAACTCTTCCCGTGTTCTTGCTCCTGCAATCGGAAGAAGATGGGAATTCATTTAATAAACTTTCTTTTGTAGCACAAAAATTTCACAGTTTACTTGATTATACTGCAGCCACAGAAAGAAATCGCATGGCCTCGCCACACACACCACACTGCCTGTTACCCAGCACACTTCCCAACATTCCCCTTCATTCACCTGGCCATTTTATTCACACGAACATTGGCAGTAATATGTGACAAGTGCTTAGAGCTGGCTGATATATGCCAGTTGGGAATATATTAGGTAGAGTGTGGGAAATCTTGGGCACCATCACCCCAACCATTCCCCTTTCCACCGACTCATTACAGCCACTACATAACAGCTTCATTTGATATATGATTAACAGTACATCAGTAAAGCCCTTTCATATATGGATTACTGCAAGGATCAACACTTATTCACTGTGCGCAAGGAGTTTAGATTGTTTCTGCCAGTTACACATTAATTTTGCATTGTGTTCCAAAGTGAATTTTTGTGTCACTAATATACATACAGCACATATTCCTAGGCACATTAAATGCATTTCAGTTTCCATTCATTTCCATCCATTCACCGACTACCTGACTACTTATGTACACATTCTCCAACAAGCATTTGACAATACATACTAATGATACAATAATGTCTTACCTGTCATTACCACCTTGCCATTTACAAATATCAGAAGCACCACCCTAGGTTTCACCATACGGTAAATCAAGCCAGGGAAGAGTTCAGGTTCATAGCTATAAAGAAAGACACAATGATAAATCAAATTTACATGTCTGATCCCACATAACACTACAATTTCATTCATCTCATACCTCTTTTCACATATATTTGCACACATTCTTATCAGCCTTTCTTTTCATTCCTCCCCACCTATACTGTCTTGATAACTCAGTTCAATTCACTTTTATGAATGTGCCGAGTCAACAGTCAGATAGCCAATTACAGAAACAGCACAATATAGAAACACAAATAACAAAGGACATAAAACAGGATACATATGAAACAAATAAAGCAAATAACAGAATACATAAATCATTAATTACATATTATCATACTTCACTAATGATATCATATCTGAGTATGATAATGTGCTTTTTCAGTATATCTTAAACACTACACATAGACAAAAAACAGGCTTACAGCTCAAACTGAAACACAGGTTAGCAAAGTCTAATCGTGTTACTAAATATGTCTATGTCTCCACCTAAATGAGTTAAAACAAATTAGCTAGATAATTAAAATGTAACACAGATGAAATCTGCTACCAGGGTAGAATCTGTTTCAAAGATTTAACTGGCCTTCTAAGTATACATATGTTATTTATCTCAGTAATTAACCAACTTTATGCACAAAATTTTTGTTTTACATTAAGTTTATTTCATGCCTCTACCTGTTTCGAGTACATATGTTCATCATCAGGAGGTCAAAATTGCATTACACAGCCTCTGGTATCATCACACCTATAGGTGTGTAATGCAATTTTGACCTCCTGATGATGAGCATATGTACTCGAAACAGGTAGAGACATGAAATAAACTTACTGCAAAACAAAAATTTTGTGCATCAAGTTGGTTAATTACTGAGATAAATATACTGAGATGCTCGGTCAGCAAAATGTCAAAATATCTATGTGCCTACATACCAAATTTGCAGCTGTAGCATATCGAGCAGAAGGATAATATTTACATGCTACACAAAGTTGAGTGAGGTTTCTAATACTACAATTAAGAACTCTTAAGACTAACATTATAAATCAGAGGAGGACAGAATTTAGATCCTAGAAAAAAAAAAAAAAAAAATAAAATAAAGACTAACAAAGAGAAGCCTACAAAAAAAAAAAAAAAAAAAAACAA
>Ga0123352_10012312_pt1 | contig 13521 bp, 5 predicted proteins | sample TergutLab28metaG_FD_89700 | JGI IMG/M metagenome (GOLD analysis project Ga0123352, IMG submission 89700) | Labiotermes labralis P1 segment gut microbial communities from Petit-Saut dam, French Guiana - Lab288 P1 | ecosystem: Host-associated > Arthropoda: Insects > Digestive system > Gut ...
ATTAGAAATGTAACTATAAGACAACAAATTGGATTAGAGGAACCAATTATAAAAGAAACTGAACAGAACCAGCTTACATGGTACGGCCATGTTCAAAGAATGGCAGAAGGAAGATTACTCAAAATAGCATTGAAGTGGATGCCGAAACAAAAGAGAACACGAGGAAGACCGAAGAAAAACTGGATGGAACAAACGAAACCTAAATGAAGGCTAGTGGGAAGATAGGAAGCAATGGAGTCTAGGTGTCGGACAACGTAGAACAACGTTTTGAAACTGATATATACATCATACCATTATATTTGCATTGTCAGTACCTACTCCCTGCAGGTTGATAGTCCAAACTGAAATCTGTGATTGCTTTATGACCATCACAGTACCTTCAGCAGCCCATTGTTCTAATTCAACAAGTTTCAGGAAAGTTGGAACAATGCTGTCAATTGTTTCACTACACTGAATAGTGGCTACTATTAGCAGATTTGCAGTGATGTCAGTGGATTTGTCTACCAGAACACTGCACATTCCATTACCAATATATTTGCACATATCATTTTAAAATGAGGCACAAGTACATTTCGCATTATAGCACTGCATTTTGTGCAATACCTTTGCATTCGATGGGCTGTTATACAGTCTTCAAATATCGTTTACACACTTTACTCAAGTGATGGCATGACATTATTGCATGATGGGCCGATACAAACAAAGCATGCGAACCTTCATATTATTCGCTTCCAGTGACTCAAAAACAGGTTAATAATCCTATTTTGTTTCACAGAGACAGAAAACGCAGCAGCCGCACTGTTCACGATGTCAGCATTCTAGCCAAAACGCTATGGTGACAGAATTTTTAAAATGCCCTTGTATCACCACCATCAATTCTTACTAGCTTGTCAATAAATTCTGAATTGCATAACCACTACTCGGAACTTTTTGTACATACCAGGGCTTTACTTTACCTGCAACTTCTGGTCTGCTTAATACAAGTAATTTGAACATTAAATTATATAAATCTATTAATATGCCCTTATGTGTGCTAGTAAGATTACAGCTAACAGCTCAATGCCCTCCAGAAATCCACAGCCAAACATGGATATACATGCAGAGAACTCCGTTTCTACAGATTATGTAACATTGATCACACGATTTCAAAGTGTGTCATCAAGCTGCTGCAAAGATCCAGACTAAACAGTTCCTTGCCTTAGGTGTCATTGTCCCATTGTGTTTTTATTAAGTGAACTTAATTATATGTTCTGAATAACACAACTTCAAGAATAATTTCTATTCTGGTATTACACTATGACACGTTTTGACCTATCTTGTGGCCAGAAGATAAGTCAAAACATGTCATAGTGTAAAATCAGAATAAAAACTATTCTTGAAGTTTTATTATTTGTAACATATAATTAACCATGAGCTCCTTATCTCCTTGAGTCTTTTCTGCATAACTAAAGTAATATGTATATGTAAGGACTTAGGAAATTTCAGACCCGATGAATTGCTTGCCACTTAAAAAGTTTTCTCAATCATGGTAAATGAATCAAACCAACCAGTGCAGAATAAAGAAATAAAAGACTGCCTTATTTTCAAAATTATTAACATATGTAATGACAGTACAATATCTGACTACACCATTAGCTCCAATGCTCATTCCCCATGTGATCATAATGGCTACACCATGTAAGATGCATAGTCACATAACCACTTCAATACCAGTATCACACCCTGAAACAGACACACATACATGTTGTTTTCTGATGATCCAACAGCACAAATCTGTACTTGAGATCTATGCAACCCAACAACTGACAACTAGCAGCACACTGAGTTGTACTATACAAGGAAAAGATAAAAATGATGATATTTATGCATGTGAGATTGAAGGTTCTCATGGTAGCTTCTCTGAAGATAACTGGTATCAGGTAGGCGATGCCTTGTAGTCTGTGTACTGGGTGTTTCAGATAAACCTGCTGCCTCTATCATCATGGTACACAAACATTCATGTATCTTCTGGAGTATATGGCATCACATCCCAAAGATTATGAATATTTAATACAACAGTTATTGTTAATTGCAAATATGTAGGGAGTTACAACCTTGTTTTCACGCCCCCCCCCTCCTGAACAGTAGTGTTAACAAACATCTTTGTTAAATCTCTGGACAGAGAGGGACAAGCTTTCACATATTTGAAAAACAAGTTCCCCATGCTGAGTGAGGCTATAGTGAAAGAGAGAATCGTTAGCGGTCCACAGATATGAGAGGTTATAAAGGACCTGGACTTTCACAGCACTTTGAGTGATAATGAAAAAGGCAGCATGGAATGCTTCAGGTCAGTGTGCACTACCTTTCTTGGGAATCACAAAACTGAGAACTATACACAAATTGTTAGTAAAATGTTAAAGTGTTTTCAAGTTATGAAGAGCAACATGTCACTAAAGCTACATTTCCTCAATTCTCATCTGGACTTTCTCCCTCAAAACTTGGAAGAATTTAGTGATGAACATGGTGAAAGATTTCACGAAGACATTTTCATCATAGAAAAACAGTTCATGGGAAGATGGACCTGTGGTATCCTTGCAGAATACTGTTTGTCAATAGTAACAGAAAACCCACAAGGTGGCTATGAAAGAAAAAGATCAAGAAAGACATTTTAAAGTTGTCCACATGAAGTAATTTGTATTAAGTCTGTGAAAATTTTGTGTATATTACAAGCTGTGCTTCATGGAAATAATACGTGATAGAACATTTTTATTTGCAGTTCCTGATTTAGCTCCTCAAGAACAGCCAAAGTCATATTGTTTTATTCAGAGGGCAGAAAAAAAGTTTAAATTTGTTGTACAGTGTTAAAATTAACATGAAAATAATAAAAACATGGTAATAACCAAAATTATGGCAAATTGTCCATCCACCTATATGAGGAAATAAATAAATGCAGGTTTGGTGTAATTAAGCTTTCAAACCAACGGTAAATGTCAAAAAATAATTTTATTGTTGAAACAATTACAAGTTTTCTAATTACAAGAGCTTGTGACAAATCAGAATAATCCTATTTGAACACTTACAGCAACATTTACAAAATCAATACAACTAGTGTTTTGTTTTGTTTGAACACTTAAGCATAAGGACCCTGGGGTATAGCTGGGGAGGGGGCAAGAGGTATATCCACCCTGGGTGGCATAGAACCTAAGGGGCAGCAAAATAAATGTTTCAAATGAAAAAAGACAATAACATTCTGAAGTCAATAAATTTCAAAATACTGAGCCAAGTAAAAGCAAATCCAATAACTAGTTGTGATTTTTTTAAGGTCATAAGTTCTGTTATGGGTAGCCAATGTGCTTACACACTCCAGGTGTCAAGAAACATAGCTATGCCACTGTAAGAACAAATCCAAATAAAACTTCCATGTATACATTGTCAACAAAACCTGGTAATCTTCATTCAGCACAGTACAGCAATTAACAAATAAATTATTAACTACACCACTTAAAAACTTCTACAGAATCTGCCCCAATAAGTTTCAGAAAAAATACAATGGAAATGCATGACTAATTACAGCAAAGTCAACACATTGGTAAGAACATTGAGAGCCACTTCATATGAAAGACATGTGAAGAATTAGCAATAAGAACCAATACATATGAAACATTACCACGTTCTGTGTGCAGTACAAGGGCAAATACCCATGTGAGAGTGACTGAAGTAATGCCTATATTATACTGTACAAAACATGAAAATTAAATAGCAAATACATAATTAACTACAGTCATTGAATTATTCAAAACACTTTTACAGCAATTACGAATGTTAGTATCTCCCAAGATTCTGAGGTTGTCTGTGGCTGTCCCTGTAATAATTGTAACTTCATTTTACATCATTTGAAGTTTCTGTGGCAGATAAATGCAATGAAGTCTCCTAAGGCAGACTGCCATGTCAAAGATTAAATGGAAATCTACTGTCTCAGCATGGCTGACTGCTTGTGACCCCTTCATTACAATTTACTTATTAACAGTCCAGAATGCACATAAAACATGATAAGAAGGAAGTCCTCTGTTAGGTTTGTATCACTTATCTGCGGCCCTGACGTACAAGAAATTCGTATGAGCCTATAATGGAGTAAATTTACTGTCTAACACAACTATGTGGTGGAGATATATATATATTATATTATTATTACATATAGAACAAATACATGTTTCGGAGCTTGATAATGGCCATCTTCAGGTTGTACATGAATCACTTAGTAAGCAGTTATACAAACATATATATATATGGGCTACTTATATGGGGAGGGGGTGGGTAAAGTGGGCACAAGATCTCGTATCTGTCAGAATGGTTGGGACGTGTGGGATGCGTGGACAGATACGAGATCTCGTGCCCACTTTACCCCCCCCCCCCAACCCCTTCCCCATATAAGTAGCCCATATATATATATATATATACACACACATATGTTTGTATAACTGCTTACTAAGTGATTCATGTAAAACCTGATGATGGCCATTATCAAGTGCCAAAACATGTAGTTGTTCTCTATGTAATAATAATATTATATATATACACACACACTGTATATATCTCCACCACATAGTTGTGTTAGACAGTAAATTTACTCCATTATAGTTTATTATAAACACAACGGGGATGACGAACCTTATGATTTCGTTTGAGCCTAGTGTTATTTACAGTTTACAAGAACAGCTGTCTGTTAAGGTTGCATGACATACATGATGTGACAACAATACTTAATGGACGTCATTCTGTTATGTTCTATGTACACTATATTACTAACTGAATATCTTGAATAGAACTATTTATTAAAATCAAACATAACTGTAGTTGTGAAGTTTGAGTTTAATAAATTGCTGTGTGGACAATTTTTCATTAGTAACATTGATAGTAAGGTAGATCTGGACCTTGTAATCAAATTAATCTATTCCACTGTACAATAATTTGATAAGAGGAAATCTGGCAGTAAATGTTATGTTTTTTGATGGCAAAGTGCTGCAAGCATGAGAAATACTGGTAATATACACTGTTTTATAATGTTGGTATTAACAGGAGCAGGCAGAATGATGTATGTTTGTTGTAATGTGTTACACTGCAATAGGGCAAAATTAACTTTGCAAATGACATGAATGTCTCACAAACTGACAAAACCAGTTCTTGCAAAGCCAGTGGCAAGGTTCAAAGGCAGTGAAAGTGCATGCAGTTGCATATGTTGCAAGTATGGTCACCATTTCACTGTTCTACTGTTCTGACATGGGCTGAGTGGTACAGGCAGGCACCAAACTGGATACAATTCTGGATGTATCAGTAGATGTATTCAACAGACGGAAACATCTTTTGGGAAGTGTTAAGGTAGCAGTGAAGAAATTTTAACATGTTTCCTTACCAAGTGTATGCCATGCATCGACTATGGCAACCACAATGTGCAAAACTGTGAAAACAGCCATGGACATCACACCTTGCCTAATTCTCATACAGTCAGGGCAATGGAAATTGCGGATACCACATGTGACATTCCGCTACATCATGTGAAAAGAAAAGTGTTGTATGCCAAATTGTTGAACTTGTCTATCACACACACAAACACAATAAAATGTCAGTGATAAGTGACTCATTCTACCAACTGACAGAGCAACAAAGAATTTCAAAAGTATGGTGGCCTTATGCACACATACCTCTATTCCTATCAGACTGCTTCTAGGCGGTTATGTCAAGGACAATAAAAATACACTGTAGTACAGAAACAATCATCATGCAACCAACACAACCACACTGTGTCCATCTGCAATAATAATTATGCCAATTTATGGTTCAACATATCAGCTCTATGCTGAAATACAAACACAAATTTTAATTTGAAAAAGTCAGACACCTTCTCACTATCAATTTAAGAATCTCCTTTATACAATAAATTATCTGTTTCTTTAGTAAAGAGTCTTACTGTGTGAGAGCATACCATACAAAGTTTAATAATTTTGATAATTTCCATATTTTATTCATGTAATAAACCTTGTAGTTTCCAACTTAATAGAATATATCCCATTCTGTTTTCAGGAAAACATTCAACACTGTATTCAAGTCAGCCTAACACAAATGCGTTTTTATTTGCAAGCTACATGTTTCGGTCTATATATTGACCAACATCAGGCTAAAAATACACAATCACAAAAAGGAAAGTAAAAAATGCAATATAAAAACATGTTTTATGTGGGATCCCACAGTTTTATGATACTTCTGTTTTGCAATAAAACAGTAAAATTATGTTGTTGATGACAGCTAAACAGGAATCGTGGTTATATAACATAAATATTCCTTTCTGTTATTAGCTTCTGAAAACAAGCTGGTGAAGGGGTTAATGTAATATTTACACACATTAAAATATTACAACAGGTGAAGTCTTAGGTGTTGGTTGCAGGAAGTAGACTTGTTGATTTCTCGTATATGTCACACTGAGTTTGAAAAGCATGTGGCAGAATGTTCTGTAAAGATAAGAGATATTACAGATATTGTGAATGTAAATAAATTATTTGATGAAAAAATTTTGATCTTTGAAAGTATGAAATAAACATTTGTTTTTTTACATATGCATTTTAGTTCTTGTCACCCAATGGAAAACTAACAAAACATAAGTGACAAGAACAATTGAAAACATGTATGCAAAAAACAAGCACTTATTTCATACTTTTAAAAATAAAAATTTGCTCATCAAATAATTTATTTACATTCTTGATATCTATAATATCTCTTATCTTTATAGAACATTCTGCTATGTACTTTCCCAACTCAGCGTGTCATATATGAGATATCAACCAGTCTACTGCTGGCAACAAACAACTAACTGTTTTAATATTTTAATATCTATAAATATTAAATCAACCCCTTCAACTGCATGTTTTCACAAGCTAATAACAAAAAAGAATAGTAATGTTATAAGTACACTAATCTTGTTCCGCTACAATCAACCACATGTAACTTTACTACATTACAGCAACATAAAAGCACTGTAAAACTGTGGGATCCCAAATAAAAGATGATAACAATCTCTATATTGCATTTTTTAGCTACCCTTTAATGACTGTATATTTTTTTTAGTCTAAAGATGTTTGATATTTGGATCAAAACCTGCAGCTATTAAATAAAAACACAGGTGTGTGAGACTGACTATTAAATATTGGTTTGAATACTTGTAGTTTCTGCTGCATTCACTAAACTACAATGCTATCAGATTATGCCATGGCCAATACAAAGGTTCTGGAAATTTATGACTGACCCTGACTTCCTCCATGGCACACAGTTTGGTATCCAAATTCACAATTTCAAAACCACCTGTAAAATGCATTATGTATTTTCCAATGAACAACACACATTACTAATTTTTATGATCGCCACTCTAACAAACTAAAGTTCTTACTGTAACTTTGCCACAATTCTTACTTAAAACAGCAATTCCATATCAAATATAAAACATTTGAAAAACTGATAATGCAAGCAAATCATCTATATAATGTATGTGTTGTCCCTTATTCTACACCTTTTTATGACAAAGTATTGTCAGGTCATCTATTGCCATACCAACATTAACATGAAATATACACATACCATGACAAAATGTACCAGTAAACCTTCAGAAGAAGGGTCAATGAAAATGGCACTCAAAACCAATTCACAAACCATACTTGTCACATGTACACTTTCAGGCTTTTATAAAAGTATCAACCCTGTAAACATTACTTTGATGTTACTTAGAACAAATTCATCTGTCATATTAGAACGGAGACAGGACATTCAATGCCATTAAATGAACATTACAGTTAATAAGGGGTGAACTCAGTTACTGCTTTAACAATTAATACTTCAGAATGACCAACCTGAGAGTGAGCCATATGTGAAGCAACCCAAGAAAGAAAAATCACCATCCATGACAACATGCTACACACAATACAAGACAGAGAATCTTTTATAGTAACCAGCCATGTTTAGAAATCATATGACGCCTGACATGGCGTATTCTGCTCAGAACAGCACTGCACACAGGACACTGAGTTTTTCCACTGTGAACATTCTTATGTTCACAGAGAGAATTGCGGTTCTGAAATACCTTGCCACAGATGTTGCACTGCAGACGTTCACTGACCAGGGGACCCCTCTGAGGACCCCCCACCCACAGCTGCTGGGGATCTACAAACAGACAGAAAGGGACTGAACTTGATATCAAGAAACAAACGAGATAGTGCACATTTCCTCTCAAACAAAGCTTGAATCAAATACAGAAACATATGCACACCATCAAGTTTTCACATTGTGTTGCTCACGTATGACTCCTGTTTCAAAAGTCCAATTTCTTGACAAAAGGAAGCCCACAAAAACTCTCTTCTGCTTCACAGAAGGAGTATCTGTATCAAATTATATATGTTCATATCAACCAGTCCATGATGAACCAAGATCTCAACTGCTGTACATCCACAACCTGCATATGCCCAACCTACCTACCAGATAAAGAAATTTAAAAACAAGGGCAGAACAGTTTTACAGTATTTTATAAAACTGACCAGCCATGTTTTGTTTTCATATGGGCTTTCATATTCAGAGTTCGACTGAAGACCACCTGACAAACTGGGCATCTTGTCTTCCCCTTGTGTACATCCTTGTGTTTATACAGAGAACCCTGGTTTAGGAACTTCTTCCCGCAGATCTTGCACTGATGCCCGTCCACGAGGGGAACAATGTTCACTCCAGCAATGCCCTGCCAGTCCCCAGCATCCCCCACCCACAGACACTCTACAAATAAAAAAGAGATCAAAATCAATTGTTGCTATTTTTCTCTACAGCAATCCATGTTTTGCTACCATGTGGCGCTTCATGTGGTCAATGCGGCTAAGGAGAACCTGGCAGATCGGGCAGCGTGTCTTCCCCTTGTGTACATTATTGTGCTTGTAAAGAGACCCCATGTTTGCAAAAGTCTTCCCGCAAGTCTTGCACCGATGTCCATTTTCATGCTGAATACTTCCCTGCCATTCCCCAGGATACCCCACCAATAGAAACTCTACAAACAGAAAAAAAAACGAATTTTAGAAACCATAAAAAATACACTTTCCATCAATGTGGGTTGCCTCACTATATGGATTATTTATACCAAATGTAATGTTTTGTTGCAAATTGCCATTTCATTTCATGTATTTGTCTAAACATGACTTGACAAAGAGGGCACTGTGCTTTCCCTTTTTGCACACTGCTGTGTTGGTAAAGAGAAATACAATTCCAAAAAGTCCTCCCACACTTCTTGCACTGATGAATGTTGGCAACATTTCCTCTGGCTAAGCCTTGTTACTCTTCTTGGTTCACAAGCCACAGAGACTCTAAGAACAAAGAGATAATGACTGCAGCAAACATAATTTTGAATATTATGTTGACCAACCATGTTTTGATACCATGTGCCGTCTCATGTTGCCAGTTCGACTTAGTACTGCTTGGCAAATAGGACACTGTGTCATCCCTTTATGTATATTCTTATGCTTATAAAGTGAGTCACGGACAAGAAATGTCTTGCCACAAATGGTGCACTGATGGCTTGAACCTGATGCATCAGGGAAATTGCGTCCCTGTACCCGCCAAGACCCAGGAACCCCCACCCATTTCAGCTCTAGAGCAAAAGAAAATAATAAATATTATTATACAAATATGCACTCAAAACCCTAGAGTCGAGGTAAGGTGGCGAATGTTGCAGGACTATGTGTCTCCATGCATAAATATACAGAACTTTGCAGGCAACTGATGTGAAGGCATTTAGCAAAGGAGAAACTGAATACTGAAAACATTATAAGAACTCATACAGCTAAAGCAATTATATTTATTTGCAAAATTAGATTATGAACAAAGTTTCACATCTAGTTTCAGCCAGCAGTTTAGGCATCTACACACACATATTAGTTTAGACACAAAAAGTACCAATCATTCACAAAATTTGATCAAACATAAATTAACATTTGTGAATTATTTTTAAATGTCTCCAGACATTGGATTTGCGACTAAGAACCGTGTTACAGATGGGGCAACGTGTACTGCCTTTATGAAGGCTTTTATGTGCAGACAGTGAGCACTGCTGCTGGAAAACCTTGCCACACACCTCACAGCTGTAGTAGCGAGCTTTCTTCCATCTCCATCCCATGTAATGCACAGGCTCTAGGGGGGAAAAAGAACAACTTCCATATACTACACTCCTGCACACATTCTAGTGCCAACAGAGAATAATTTTTTTATGACATCTCACATTCCCACTTTAATTAATGTTGTTCAATTACACACTGTTCCATTACATTATTATCAAAAAATCAACTGGAAGCACATGAAGGAAGTGGTTGTGGCCAAATTAAATATACTGTTCTGGTATATGCTAAGAGGACTGCATAAGACCGTTATCATGACAACCCATCTCCAGGCTGACATTTTAATCTGAATTCCTAATTAAGTAGCAGGAATGCCAACCACTTGACCATAAAATTTAGCAGAATACCTTCCAACATGGGTACAATTTAACAAGAAAGGTAAAACACTACTTATATAAATTATACACAGTGGATTTTAAATGAAATACTTAGTATTAGAAACTAATGAGTACATTCAAAGACAGAAGTAAGCAGAGCTTTAGGACACATCTCCCTGATTAAACCCAGGAAGATATAACTGTATACACAGCATTAAGATACCAGTATCCTGCAATTCATCAGTAAAGTACAGTATAAATTCTTCACATTAAGTTGTTCCATGGAATATATAGTGTCTATGTACCAGCATTCAACACACCAACAGATAATGTTTGTTAGCCAGACTGTGGAAGACATCATGAACTCCCCTAAGTAAAGACAGTGAACACATCCACTGGAATACTCCACCACATAATTCACACCAGTTAACCCTTTGATGATGGAATTAAATTCCTCCAAGCAATGTTGCCTGCCAGAATTTTTTACTGGGGTTTTTAAATTTTAATGCTTACTCTTAGAAAAAAAAAAGCATATCTCATAAACTTTTTTTTTTCAAATAAAATAAAATAAAATTTTGCCCTCTGCTTATGAATTGGTTAATCTGAAAAAAAAATGTTCACCTATTTTTATAATAAATTTAAGCCTGTGAACCACATGCGTTATATAAAATGTGGTGTAAACAGTTCACTACTCACATAATTCTGGTTGCTGCAGAAGGTCAGTGGCACCTTGGATCACTGTTTTATCACGACACACATTATTCCCAAAGAGGGTGATTTACAAATTTACTTTAGTATGATATTCCTCGACACAAGGCACCATGCACAGGCCCACATCAGATCTGGTGCATTTATCCATTGTGCCCTTCCTTTGGCCATGAGAAGAACACAGACAGCAGCAGTGTTGTCAGAACCATATTAGTCAGCCGGGAAAAATGAAAACTTACGTGAAGTGTTTACATATATATATATATATATATCGGTGTTTGTGGAGGGGTTTAGGAGGTGGAAGGGGTACATTCTGGCTTCTGACTTTCAAGGGTCCTGAAGCATTGCAAGCCACTGAAGTTAACCGAATAGGAGTGAACAAAATCCCTCCAAAATCCGACACACAGTTTGCGACATATATATATAAGTTGTTTGGGTATTTAAAGGGCTCACTGCATGATATATATATATATATATATATATATGTATGTATGTGTGGTTCAGTGTTAAAGGGTTAAAGAGGCTAAATGTCTGCCTAATTTTTCTGCCTCCAACTCAGAAGAACAAATGAATCTACAAAAAAGAATATCTAAAAGTAATTATATCTCACCTTGTCTAATCATCAGTAAAACAAAATCACTGACTTCTTTGTTTTCAGTTCATAATCCAACTGCTTACATGTCTACTTGCAAACAAAATTTACTCTACAAGATCTAAGCCATCCATGGCAGTGGGCATTCAGACTAAGTTTTCTAGGATCAAATGCCAAACAGTATGGTAGCTTGTGACGTGGTTATCATCCAGCATTTACCAGAATATGACGCATCCTTTTCCAGAAGCTATTTACTGAACACGATCGACAAGTGGAGAAATTATACACATGCAAAATACATAAAACTGGCCAAAAAATACTTCTACCCCACCTCAATAACAGACATCACAAAACCACGATCATCTATTTACCTCATCTGACACTAAATGACCTGCAGTAGATGTATGTTTGCAAATAACCCACAAAATAATGAAGTTAAACATCAGATTCCTGGATAAGTCATATAACAAGTGCATAATTTCAACAAAACATTTGATGTGACTGTACCAAAAGGTATACTGTATGTGACCAAGTAAGTGTGATGTAATTGTTAACCAATCTCAGCCCTGGGATGAGGCCATGATGACATCAAAGTCCTCTGTCAAGATCTAATCAATTCATTTCCACAAGTGTTTTCATTCTTGAGGTTCAGACAAAATTTTGGAGTCTGCTCACTTGGTACTTGAATCTGTCAATGGAAAACATCTGGTGTATGTGCAGTAAAGGTGTGAGATGAAAACCTGAACACTGGTAACCAAGTAGCAACCAAGCCTTTCATCATGTCTGCCTAGTTACTCTGACCACAGCTTATGTAGCAGAAGATGCCAAGAAAACTGGCAGCTGACAACACAACCATGCAGAGAACATGGTGATTACCAGGTTGACTGAATTGACGAATCTGAATGCAATCAAACAGCATGTGGCAGTGAATCCACTTCCTTAAAAATGAAAATTGATGTTGAGCCATTTGAGTGTTTGGTGATTGTGAACATGACACTGTGTGGATACTAGTGTAACATGATGGAGATCACAACTTGAATAATCAGTAACTAAGCTGTAAATATTACCATTTAATTCTTACACACAGTCTGATGAAGGCCTGATAATCAGTCAAAACACACACACATGCAGTTGATTTCCAGACTATTAAAAATGTATTTGTGCTTGACAGATGAGTGACTGGTGCCACTGTAACTCATCATTATTGGCACTATCTTCACCAATTCTCATATGAAGCCAACATTCAGTAATTTTATGACACCCATGACACATCTTCAACTCTCACTACTACAAAGCAAACAGACACTAACTTTGGATCTGTAACTAAATGCATCATGATGATACAGGGAACCATTCATTTTAAGGTAGTCTCTGCCTACTGCAGAGGTACTAGCAGCGGTGAAACAGGGAACCATTTTAAGGTAGTCTCTGCATACTGTAGAGGTACTAGCAGCAATTATCAGAAAAATGCTGCTCACTGCAGTTCCACAAATAATTTATGGAAAGTTAACATGTGCCGCCTCAAGCTGAACACACGACTAAACACCATTTGACACACTGGACATTTCGTATGCCCTTGGTGTAAACTCTTGTGATGTGTGAGAGAATCATGGCAACCAAATTTTTTCCCACAGAGCTTGCAGACAAACTTGCGAGCATCAGCTGAGGCAGTGAGGACTGACGAACCCCTCGACCAATCATGGATGTCTTGCACTGCCCAACTGGCCACTAAAGGAAG
>Ga0123352_10012315_pt1 | contig 13519 bp, 10 predicted proteins | sample TergutLab28metaG_FD_89700 | JGI IMG/M metagenome (GOLD analysis project Ga0123352, IMG submission 89700) | Labiotermes labralis P1 segment gut microbial communities from Petit-Saut dam, French Guiana - Lab288 P1 | ecosystem: Host-associated > Arthropoda: Insects > Digestive system > Gut ...
ACATTTCAGTTTCTAAAATTATTTAAAAGGTTATCAGTAGTTACATTGGTCCGTAATTCATCATTTCAGTCTTATCACCTTCTTTATGTATGAGCCTAGCTACCAAATACATAAGTCTTTCAGAGCAGATACCCGATTGTAAGGAGAGAGAGCATATATGACTAAATGGTTTACTTATTTGTGGTGCACAATACCATATGATTTTGCTAGAAATTTCATCATAGCATGATGTGTTTTTAGTTTAAGGGATTTATATTTATTTATTATTTCTGCTTCTGTAACTGGGAATGTTCTCATTACCATAATTTTATCCAAATAAGATTTCTTCAATAAATCTGCAGCAGCAGTTGGGTTTGAATGATTGATATTGAGATTTTCTACTATTGAGAGGAACAAGTTATCAAAAGCTCAGGCTGTTTCCATAGGATCCTTAATATTTCTAGTCTAGGTTTATTTCACAAATTTTGTCTGATACCTGAATTTTCCTAGTATTGGTTTAAATAATATTCCATATTCTTTTAACATTATTTGTAGATTTTTTATCAAATTATTATAACTTTTTTTTTCTTGTACTACTTTTTTCAAGATTGCACGGTATCTGTTACAATAATCATTTATATGGGGATCATCTCATCAGTATCCTTTTATATGACATAGAGCTTCCTAGTATATCTGTGTTTTATATTAATCCATTTGTTATCCAATTTTTTTCACTTACTTGATAACATCTGTACATTATTCGAAAAATGTTTTCAAAATACCTTAAAAAATGCAATGGAAGTTACTGAACCTACTGTTGACTTCATTGGCATTATATAAAGATTGACATGAATCTTCCCTTAAAAGAAACTGGAACTTTGCAACAGTATGATCATTTATTAATCTAGTCCTGACTTATCGAATAATGTTTTGAAATGGACTGTGAGTCCTGTCTAATATAAGATACTATTGGATCATGATCTGATAATCCATTTATCACTGGATAAACTGAATGCAGTTACAATTTGCCTTATCCAGAAATATGTTATCAATTTGTGTTCCCTTTTGATTAGATACTCTTGTAGGGAATTCTGTTATTTACTGTAGGTTGTAAGCTTTCAATATCATATTAAGTTTGAGGTTTCTTTCATTGTGTCATATAATTAACATTTATATCACCAGAGAGTATAAGTTCAACAAATGAATGATGGAGGCATTTTAAAATATTGTCTAGAAGATTTTATTGAAACCATCCTGTTGTGTTTATTACTAAAAAAACTCAGTCTAACACAACACAGGTTTATTTTAATTCACATTTTTACCTTTACATATGTGCTTTTTTCATTAAAGTGATGATGTTTTCTAATTTGTCAGTGGAGATATCTGTGTACTTATTCTTGATGTTGAATGATATGAGTCTCCTGTCTTCATGTTATTCTGTATCTTTCAAATCTCTTAAAAAGGGCCACTGTGTTTCTTATATTAACCCTTTGACGCTGGAATTAAATCCCCCCCCCCCACCCACTTTAATGGCCATTCGGCTATTTAAAGGGCTCACTGCACTACATATATATATATGTCGTTCGGCGTCTAAGGGTTAAAGAAGTATGGAAGTCAAGCATGTTGTTCTGAAATAAAGGGGAGTTGTTTTGTATGTTTATAAGCTGGACCTTTCATCCAGTTAACCCTTTAAATGATGGTGGTGGGTGTAGAATTATGAATTTCCACTTTTGATTGCACAAATTATGTGTTATTTACATTTGTCCTAACAGTTGTCTGAAATGTTTGGTAAGATTGACATTTGCATGTGCAAAGTCAATTCCATTTTTGAAATTTTTTACTTTCTCATCATAATCTTTCTCTTTCATGGTAATTGTAGAATTTCTTCTATCTGCTTTAATAATGATGAATTAAACCTGTGTGGTTTTAGATTGAATAGGTGTAGTTTATATGTCCAGAATTTCTAGGAATTGATATATATTACTGGGTCTCTATAAATACAGCAAGTAATGAGATTAGTAGATTTTGTTTCTAGTTTTACCACACACATATCAAGGATTTTCTCCTTGCTTTGTTTATTAGGTCTACTATTTCATATATCTTTCCTAGAAAAAATACAGACTCCCCCTTTCAAGCAAGTGTTCTGACAAAACATTGCTGCTAGATTACATCCTAACAGTGAAAATTTTATTATTTTGCCTTTCACATTTTGTTCTCTTATACAAGAAGAGAACTGAATTCCTTTTTAGAATAGTAGTACTCAGTGCACCTTGTGACTGTGTAAGCTCTTTATATTTTGATGATACATAGGCAAGTTATCGTCCTTGGCCTCATTTATTGTTGCTAATTCCATAAAATGTTGTCACTTATTTTAATTGGACACTTTCTTGTCCCTTTGTTTGTTTGTTCATTCTGCTTTTCATATTTCTCTAAATTTAAATCACGTTTTACCTTGTCCTTAATATTTCTGTCATTGCCGTATTGATCTGAATCTTTCTTTGTTACATTCATCACATCAGTTTCAATATCTGACTTATCAGATCCATTTCATGCATATACAATCAAATATGTTGTGCTCATCTGCATCAACTAATTTTCTGCTCATGGCTTTTTTACTCATTACATTCATGTGTAAGCTATATCTAATTAATAAATCCCTTCCTGATACAGAACTTAGTGATACCTTGTCAAAGTGGTGTCATTGTACTTAATTTAATATTAAATATGTTTTTTGAGTCAGGTATTTATGCACCATTGATCATTTGGGTTAAATTCTTGGGGAACGGTAATATGGAACAAAGAAACTGATCTTGCCGTCTGTAACTGAGTCCGTAATCTAGGCCGACCTGACCAAAAATTCTATTTCACAACACTTGGAAGCCAGAATACACGTTGGAGTCATGTTGTTGGTAGCACTGTGACACAGACCACGGGGGCTAACTGATGTGGGCAAAGTGAGGGGAGGGCGTGTGGGTTACTGTAATGTTCCAATGTTGCAGATTCTCTACCAAGAAAATTAAACAGCCGGCATTCCGTTAGTCACTAAGTAGTTTATTGTTCCACAAATTCCAGCCGAGTACAGCAATTAGTATTGCATACGGTTGAGCAATCTTGCGCCCTAATGTTATTCTCTGCACAGATTATGCAAGCTTGTATGAATTCATCAGTGACAAACACAGGCAATGTGGGTTGGATGACAACGCCAGTGAAAGGCACACTTCGTAGTTCCGCGCTCCCAAAATAAAATACACATATTCTCCTATGTTACATGAGTGAGATTAAATAAGAAGGCAGATAGTCAAAGGAACGTGGTTTGACGAAATTGCAAATGCAGTTCAAGAATTTTCCTTTACATATTAAATTGTGCAGTGAATGCACTAATAATCAAAGGGCCTGTGTTCTCTAAATAAAGTTCTGACCCTTACGTGAATTTGATCTCGGCATCGTTATGCAGGGACTTAACAAGGAGAAAAAGGATATAAATCCGCATTTTATGCAACAACTGGGACATTAGTCGAAGAGAAACTGAACAATCGGAGAGGCTAAAAGTTAAAGCCCAGGTGTGTCATTTAATACACCGTCGTGACGATATTTACCACGGAGAGTCTGTTCTATTGTCAAAAAAATTAAACCTCGTGCTGTTTATGATAATGAGGTTTCGTACATGCAGGAAAATACACCATCAGCAAAGTCGCTAGCAGCAAGAAAGTGTGTACTGTCTGACGTTACGAAGCTAATTGCGTTCCTTAAAACGTAGTGCGAAATGTTTGTCTTTGACATTGGTATTTGTGACGTCGGACACATTTCAAGTGTAATTTAAAATGGCGGACTAATAGTAAATATCAGTCGTTGCACAGTGAAGGAATGTAGTGTAGTTGTAGATATTTTAGTGGAAAATAAATATGTCGTCCCCCTTCAGACCTGGTACGGCTGCTGAACCTACTAGTGAAGTAGAACTTACTTTGTCTTGCAGGTAAGGCGTTTGGCGCTTTTTTCAAACTTGCCAGAGTCCTCGAAACTCATCGTGCAGTTGAAAACGACTGAAACGATTAATACATGCTGATTTTTGTTGCACTTTTTGTTCATTTCTAGAGGACTACAAGGCAAAGACTTATTGTCAAAATCAGATCCGATGTGTGTCACATATCTTCAGCCGTTTGGTGAGTCGAGATGGGTTGAGTTTCATCGTACGGAAGTTATTGATAACACACATGAACCAGATTTTGCATCGAAAGTGCAGATATCGTACCGATTTGAAGAACAGCAGCTACTAAAATTTGAAGTGTATGATATAGATTCATCTAGTTCAAATTTGGAAGACCACGATTTTTTGGGTGTAGCGGCCTGTAATCTTGGACAAATCATATCGAGTGGAAAGGTACGAAATTATGTAACTGAGCCTAAGATGTGAGATGTTGTGGACAAAATGGTATTTTGATAGATTATTTGCTAAGTTGATCAGTTTGCTGTTGTCAGTAACGCAGTGTCAGTGTTCTGTATTCATATTTGATTCTAATATCACGTATGCTACATTATCTTATTCACTGACAATTTTCTTAACTAATAAAACATTTCTCTCTCAAAAATATACCCAAGCATAGAATTAACTGACTGTTATTAACTAATAAAACACTTTTGTCTCAAAAATTTACTCGGTCTAGAGTACTGTTGGCACAAGCACGCTACCAAGGCTTGTATTGAAGTTTGCATGTTGTTACTGTAGCAGGTGAGCTGCAGAAGCTTCTGCTGTTGAACCGATGTAGAATATGAGCAATGTTTATAACTGTGACAACATTCAACTATTCAGAATTAATGTTTCCCTAACTGAAATTTTGTTGTTGTCATCCTCCTCCATCATCATTGTTGCTGCTGCAGCTGCTGATTTTTTGTTTTATTCTCCTGCTGTTGCTGCCACCACCACCACCACTGTCACTGCTGCTGCCTCTCAAATTGCTGTTATCATCATTTCTGTCTTCTGTTCATTCAGAGTTCTTTCCAGTGTTGCAGTCATCATGTGCATATTTGCCATATCCTATAGAAGTATTTGACCTGGAAAACCTCACTTTGATATTGGTAATTTTGTCAACATACACTGAAAGATTTTTTCTGATGTATGGTGATAAGATCACAATCATCCTTTGTTTCTTATCCCTGATAAGGTTTTTTTTTTTGCTAGTTACCAGTTCATATTTCACAGGGTTCTGAAAATTGTGATCACTTTGTCCTCCTTTTTACCCCTTTTCTTGGTGAACATGTATTCCACCACGTAACTGGACAACAGAAATTTATTCTGTGTTGTGAAAAAAGTGTTCCTGTGTCATTAGTTTGTTTTCAGGTATTTTTTGTGAACTTGATACGCCCTGATCTGTAAATATGATGGAGTGGTTTACTCTTGAATGTTTGTACCCAAGCTCACTCAGTTTATTGTATGCTTTTCAGCAGTCAGTAATGATTTTTGAATCAGACTCATTACACTAATGTGAATATCTGAAATTATTTATTCCCATTTTTTGTGGGGTAGTGGTTATTGTTACTGTTTCTGGTGTCAAGAAATGGAGACTTATTGTTTGCTGGAATTTTTTATGTTTTTTAGTAATATAGGTGCGTTAAGAGGCACAAATTGGGTCGGGAATACTAGCATGAATGCAGCAGAGACAAAGTGACACATGAAGGCATAAGAGAGAAGGGAACAGGGATTAGTATTCATGTATGACATCCAGCTTGTATGGCATCACCTCATTGAATGTGATATGGCAGCCCTCAAAGAAAGAATGTGACTTTTCTCAAAAGTTCTGCATGTTTCTAAGTGTATTGGATCATGCCTGGCTTATGAGCTCTACATGGAGAGATTTCTTTTTTTGATGATTTAAATTATCAGCTAGTTGCTTTGTAGTTTGCCTGTTTCAGAGCATGTTTCCAAAAAAGGAGGCCAAAGAGGAATGTGTTACAGAGCTAATACAATGAGGAACAGGCAATGAATGAAACTTGGCTTTGAGTTGAAATGTGTAGTGATGAGAATGAGTATACGTGGCTTGCTAAAGGAAATGGTTTTTAGGTGCCACGCACAAACTGTACATGGACTATATGTTACAGTTTTTGTGAATGATACCATCTTATGATCTACGACCAACTTCAAATGTCAGTTCCTGACAGTGCAATGAGAAACTGCAACCAATTTGCACAATGGTGCTCCTCTTTTATTATTATGTCACATCATCAGAGAGCAGTACTGTTGTATCTATATTGTTTTACCCTTACCAGATTTATCTGTAATGTATTAGTGTATAATGAATGAATGGGCAGTAAATTATTGTAATCCATTGTAACTGGTCATCAATTTTAGAGAAATATAAAAGTATAATCATAGACAGAGAATTTGTTTTTGTCTTTTGATGGTGCAACCATAGACATTTACAGGAAAATGGTGTTACTGTGTAAACACATGCTGCATACACAAGAGATACCTCTATTCTTAGCTGGTCACTAAATGTTAGACATACTGTTATATGTGTGGAGATGACTTAAGTATCCTCTTCTATCATGATTCTGTTTGCACCTCCATCTTTTTACCTACCACATTCCACTTATTGCATTCTAAGTAAACTATGTGGAAAGGATGTGATTTACAATGTAAAAAGTAAAGCTGTTTGTATGCATATCTAGACACTATGCCATGAAGATATATGGGGTGGGAGGATTATGTCCTCTGTTTTTTTAGGCATATTTGCATCCCTGCATAGTGCATAATGAAATCACTCCATCATCACTTCGCCTCTCTGTGACAACTGAAAAGAACCACTGGATGGATTGTCATGAAATGTGAGATTAGCAGCAACAGAGTGAACATTCTGTATTGTATACTGACATTCCAGCTTGTTGGTATGAGCTTTGGGAGATTTTTTTTCAGTAGCTGAACCTGTACCAGTTTTTAGGATACATTCCATTGTGTATTTATATGGTGTATTATCATATATTGTCTGGCAACATGCACAAAGAATCTCCTTGTTGTTTGCAGTGCATTTTGATGTCATGTAGCATCTTATAATCTCAAATTAATTGTCAATGAGTCTCTTGGTGAAATTATTGTAGATTCCAGTCTCCTGGGATCTGGAATCTTCACTAGCACTTTTTTCAGAACCTTTGATCTTAAGCGTATTGGAGTTACATAAAATATTGTGCATTTTGTAAAATCAGCTGTATAGATTTCACCTGCAGATGATGCACAGCATTCAACACGTTTAAAATATTTACAATGAAATATTGTGTTCTGTGTCATGATGGTCGATATAACTGTGTGTAATGACAAACTTGCTTGCTTTATTGTGCCTTTTTTCTGTCTGTCTCAGGTTCAACTCCCATTGTCACAGAGAGGACATGGAGCTAAAGATCAGCAAGGTTGCATAATAATTATTGCTGAGGAATTGGTAGCACTGAAGGATGAAATCATCATGCAGTTTAGTGGCACTAAGTTAGACAAGATGCATTTTTTTGGGAAGTCAAACCCTTTTTTGGTGTTCTACAAATCACTGGAATCTGGTGAATATGTTGTTGTGCATAAAACTGAGGTAAACATTACAGTGGTTGCTTCAGAATTAGATTAGGAAGTGATAGTGGGCTCTTTATAGCTGTGAAAGTTAGATTATGGTTTCACAATGCAGTGGCCCAGCTTCAGTCCAGTTGTAGTTTATATGCAGTTTATGTGAGCAGAGTTGTGTCAGTTCTTCCTGTTAGTTACCATTCCACCAGAGTTATGTACCTTTATCATCACGTATGACAGGTTTGACAGACCTATCCAGTTAGTAAGTTATCACAGTTTTTATACCTAATTTTTGGCTTTACTTCTGACTGGCATTTCACTGGAGTTCACTTATTTATGTTGAGAAATATGTTGCCACTATTGCTTATGTATAGAGCTTCATGTCACCTTAAAATGGACGTTTACTTATTTTTTATGTAGGTCATTGTTTTGGGATATGTGAATGAATCTGAAAAATATGCATCTTAGAGAATGGGTAAACAAATATTTTTGCATGTGGATGTAACCTTTTACCATCTTATCAAGTAAAGCGATGTGTTTGCTAGTAAGTATCCTTCATTTTTTGTATGTGGGGATTTGCTGCTACAGGTTCCTGCATGAGAGTGGAAGTGGCTGTTGCTGGAATGAAGAATTTCTTGTCTGTGTTTTGTCTGACTTATTAGGATGGTAATTGTAACGACTGCTATTTCATTTGTTGTTGCATGTTAGCTAGTAGGGATGTTCATAGTGTTGTGATTTTTTAATGGAACTTCACATGATGAATTTGAGGTTAGGATATGAGAATGTAACAAGACAGGCAATGTATATATAATGTAACACTGAGGCATGTTTATGTAACCCTCGTTGCTGTAGAAAAGCAGTAGGTATTAAATATTCTGAGTGTTTGTCTTTATTCTTAGCTTAATTTTCCAGCATGCAAAGCGCACAAGCTGTATTATATTGTCATCTGTGACTTATCTGGTGGTACCATATTTTTCCACATAACCTCACAAATGGCACAATTTCCAGAAAAAAGTTATTTAACATAAAAAGTGTGTTTTGATTGTCCCTACAACTTCTGTCTGAAACATTCATTATTCTAAGAAGAATTCCTTGAGATACTAATATTAATGTACATAGGTCTTCATGTAATGTACCTGTTATTCTTATCATATTTTAAAGAAACTTGAATCTTCGTGACAGATTTTAGAAAAATACTGAAATATCAAATTTCTGGAAAATCTGTCCAGTGGGAGCCATATTGTTCCACGTGGACAAACAGACATGATGAATCTAATGGTTGCTCTTCTTGCGATTTTGTGAATGCACCTAAAAAGTAAAATCCAAGAGTTCCTCGTTTACATCACCGTGTGTTTGAATTGGAGGATGTGTTCACTTCTGATGGTAAAATTCTCTTTTGTCAGGCATGTGGAATATCTGTTGGCATACAACATTATCCTTAAGTTACACAGAATTTAAGTGGAAGTGGGCATATTACTGCTATATATATTGCCAAGATCAACCAGGTAGGTAGTTTGTAATTGGTGATTCTTCTGCCATGAGTTCTTGAAAACTGTCCACATTGGCCAGATTTTTTTTTTTTAACTTTCCTGTGGAAAGCAGTTTTATCTGCAGATATATCATTTTTTTAAATAAATCCTGAAGTTGGGAATTTCATTTTAGAATACAGACAAGTAAAGTTTATGGAAAAGTCACCCACCTAAATCCCATAAAAGACTGAAAAATATTCAAGTGTTGTGCAGGAAAGAAAGTAGTTGAATTTGCATAGATGAAGCAGCTGATGCAGTTGGAAGGAGGGTTTGTAAATGTTATTGGGGTTTGAAATAATGATTGAACACTGTCATTTCTTCTGTCAAACAAGGAAGTGTCTGAAGTGAAACACAGAACAGTAGCACATATTTTCACTGAAGCTAGCAGACTGAGACCACGTGTTATGTGAAATTTGATATATTGTTGCCAGTTAAAGATATCAGAGCATTTGCAAAATGCAGCAGGATGACTTTCAGTAAGCCATCATTACTTGTTACATCTCTTAGAAGAGTTAGTGGCTAGTGGGAAGAAAGTTTTTGTTACATTTCCAGGCGAAAGAGAATGCTTATTAATACAGCTCTACCTCCAGCAGCTGCATGGTGGGGCTTGTGAGATGCCATTTTATATTATTTTTAAAACTCTGAACTGTGGTAAATGAATTTTAATATAAAAAAATTTATTTCTCTGATGACAGTAGAACAGTGCATTTTAAGTCCCTGCCAGATGTGTTAGATATATCCATTAATTCACTGTCTGAAGTGTAAATTCCAAAATGTGTGTCTTCCAAACCAGAATGTAGCAGTTGACAAGTCCTTGATTCTGCAGTGTGTACCACTGAATGCTGTCAGTTTTGATATACAGTCATTTGAATTTTATGAGCACACCATTGCCTCTGTGTGTGTGTGTGTGTGTGTGATGTTTTCTAATTTACACAGGACAAGGCATGAAATGCAGAGACTACAAACTCAGTAGTTGGTCAGATTGGTGGAATATATTCTGAGTTGTGGTCACACTTTTTGGCTGGAAGATTCTTGGAATTCTTGAGTGTTGGCTTAGTTCGTGAAGTCTATTAACAAACACTGCACAGGTACATTGTGTGCCAATAAAAAAAATGTTGCTTTCTTGATAAAAAAGATGCCTTGTGGTCTGTGTCTGGGGAAGTAAGGGCACATGCCTGGTGGGATAAGAAGAGAACCATAATTATGTGTATCACAAAGTTGAATTGTACCGTGCAAATAACATAATGCTAGTATCTGTGTGTGACTATAGTGGCAGCATGGCAGGGTCATAAATTACAGGGATCTCTTCCTGAACTTTTTTTGGAATGAATTATGTACAAACATTTGGCTGACAGAACAGAATGTTTCTTGTTGAGCTGAGGAAATATCAGCTGCTAAAGAAAGAGCTTTACTGTACACAGTTAGGCATTTTACCTTTAAGCATCATGTGATTGCACTGTGGCAGCTAGGTGGAAGCTTCTTCATTGTCTCAGGAAGTTACCTTAACTATATTGTGTGTTATATGGATCATAGATTGTACTCCATTAGAAAATTTATAGTAAGTGTCTAGACAGTAATAAAGTCTTCATTTCTCAAATAATTGTTATTTTGAGTCGGTTTGCCACTGACATTCTAGGGCAGTATATTGGTTCCATTGTGACCCCCAAAGATAGGACCAGTATGCCATCCTGAAAGGTTGGTAACAAATCAACCGGTGCTGTGTGACAACCCAGAAGAATGAAGATCTGAACTACACAGCAGCAAAAGCCTGAAATTTCTTCATTTCTTCTTGCAGGTTGTGAAGAAAACACTAAGCCCTGTGTGGCAAAAGTTCTCAGTTCCTGTCCGAACTCTTTGCAATGGTGATTATCACCGTAATATGAAAGTGGCATGTTATGACTGGAACTCAAATGGGAATCATAGTCTCATAGGAGAGTTTTTTATTACACTGCATCAGCTGTCTGAAGGACATTCAGTGTACCAGTGTGTGCATCCTGAGAAGCTGGTTTGTATATGTTGTCATGGTAAATTTGTAACACTGACTGTAGTTCGATTTTCCACAGGGTAAGAAATAGATTATGGCTCAGATCCAAACTTTAATCTATTAGTCCTCTTTTCTGGCCATCGTTCTGTTATGTTTCTGCCATCACAAGCAATGGAACCCACCTTATATGTTCCCCTGTCACAGAAATAGGTGGTATCGTTATTTCCAAATCAGGCAAAGGCTAGGACAGGCAAATTAAAAAAGAATGCTGTCTTGATAATTGCATCTTTCTGCATGCAGTTTGTTTTTTTTGAGTACTTGGCAGATAGAAGACATTGGTTTTAAGGTTTCTGAACTGCATGAAGAGAGGTTGCTTCTATTGCTTCAATTTCAGTTTGTTTTATGACATGCCAGATTTATTGCAGCCATGAACATAATCATCTGTGAGTGAGAGGAAATCTGCCACTCTGGCTTGGAGGCAGCCATATAAACTACAGGTTCTGCATCGTGGTTGTCATTCTTTCGTCATCTCCCCATCTTGGGTAGTAGGGTCTGCTTCATAGTGTCCTCTGTCTCAGAAATGACTATTTTTAGCCTAGGCTGGGACAGCAGGGAAGGTTTAATGCTCATAATTGTGGGGCAGAAAGCTTTCTTTCTGCCTGCATATGTCTTGAAATTTGTGTTGACAGAAGAAGAATTCTTCATATACCCATTCTGGTGTGATCAGTTGTGATTCGTTTGAGGTGCGGCGTATGTACACGTTCATGGACTACATAAAGGGAGGAACCCAGCTGCATTGCTCCATAGGAATTGACTTTACAGGTATCAACTGCATGTTTAATAGGATGGAGTGTGGTTGGCAATACAAAGATGTGCTGGTGTTTCTGTAATTATGTTTGTAATAAGAATCTTGAAGAGATTTTTGTAACATTTGATGAGAGTACAGGTAATATGAATATGTTTTTGTAATTTGGTGAGTTGAAAAGGGGAGAAGGTGCAGTGTTGTGAGTGGATACCACACCTGCATAGTAGGTGACGTGTTTCATGTTCAGAGTGTTTAGTAGGTTGAGCTATGACTCCAGATTTGACAGCCACATCTGTTTGCAATCCATGACATGTTGAATGTTGTTGAATAAAAATTTTTTATACATTTTTGTAGCATCTTCAATGCAAAATCGTCTCTTGCTTTCAGTAATGTACTGTGAAATGTCGCACTCATACATCTATAATGAATAATGTATATTTTTTCTAGTTGTGAGTCACAGTCTTTTTTATTTGCCATGTGAAATTATTTAAGTATATGTTTCAAATACCAGAATTTGTTTATGAAAACCTGGAAGAGAATAATATTCCAGTAAATGCAGTGAGTTGCAGGACTGTGCTCTTGGCAACTATTATTGTATGGTAAAAGTAAAGTTCAACCTATAACAGGCCATGAAGGACCAGAGAGGGAGTAGAGGTATATCTATACTCTTTCTTTAACCTTGGCACCAGAAGGTGGTGAGTTGTTAATGCCACATCTCAGCTGTTTACCCCTGGGAAAGAGATTCTGTACCCATTGTACAGGAGGCTGGTTGGGACTTGGGACTGGTCTGAATATGTAAGGAAAAACTCACCTCCACTGGGTTTCGAAACCAGGACCATCCAGCCCATAGCATATCACTGTACCACCTACACTACATCTGTTACTGTAGCAGTGTAAATATTCCCTGTTTTATGTGCAGTGCTCTGTCAAGATCAATAAATCTGCATTTACATTACAGAACCTAGTGCCGAGACATTAAATTACATGATGTCTTGTACAGTATCACATATATTCATCATAGCAAATGTTAGTTTTAGTGAGTACAGTGGACAAAAGTATAGTACAACTGTGAAAATGTCCTGAGGATTATGATTATCTGCAGGTTCAAATGGCAACCCTTCATCACCACAGTCTCTGCACTACATAAGTAATATGCCAAATGCCTATGAGCAGGCTATCCAAGCTGTTGGGGGCATCATTCAAGATTATGATTCTGACAAGTTGTTCCCTGTACTTGGGTTTGGAGCTCGACTCCCACCACATGGGATGGTGTCGCATGAATTTTTTGTCAATATGGATCCAACTAATCCTTACTGCAGGGAGATTACAGGTATAGTAGAGCCAGCTTAATACCTTCTGAAGTGTCAGAAGTTGAAATATCTAGAAGATTTGTTTAGTGTTTCTTATAGGTTTCTATAATAAATTTTTTGATAAATCAAACTAAAAGGTGTAATTTATTTTGATGTAACTGTAGCACTTACTGGTGAACCACAGATGTAGTGGCAGTGAAAGGGACCACGTGGGAGACGTTAAATTCATGAAATAATAAAATACATATGGAATTATATATGTGTATATATATACAGGGTGTCCCAGGAGGAAAGGACCTAACTTCGGGAGAGTGTTCCTTAGGTCAAACTATACCGATATAACCCAAAACACCTATATCCAAAGTTCAATGGTTA
>Ga0123352_10012320_pt1 | contig 13517 bp, 14 predicted proteins | sample TergutLab28metaG_FD_89700 | JGI IMG/M metagenome (GOLD analysis project Ga0123352, IMG submission 89700) | Labiotermes labralis P1 segment gut microbial communities from Petit-Saut dam, French Guiana - Lab288 P1 | ecosystem: Host-associated > Arthropoda: Insects > Digestive system > Gut ...
AAGACTGCATTACCCGTCCCTAGCGATAAATGGTCGCCCCATCCCTACGCATATACGGCTCTGCTGCCAGATATTGTACTCGGTTATTTCCTTGAGACTTGCCCTTTGCTTCTTTTTTGAGGCAGACGGATGGATATGTAAAATTGCTGTTAGGACTTGGCTTGTGTCGTATGAAACATGCGCGCAACGATGCTTGTCGGTTTGCTGTTTTCAGTAGTTGGTCATTGTCTATCCAAACCAGGGGGGCTGCTTTACCTAAACATTCATGATATGGGGAACCCATGGCGGATGCGCCACCTGTACAGACATATTTGTGAATGGCGGAAATCGAATGTAAGACGGTGGATGCGAACGGTAAGGCGGTCAATCTGGAATGTTTCATCAAGTTTTATTTGCCAATTTTATTTGTATTCATATTTTATACACTTTGCGTGGGGTTTTAAGACCTCATGCAAAGTGTTTTTTATTGCATTTTGTATAACAATCTCGCATTTAGGGCAACGTAAAGGGAAGTTTTCCAGTACAGTATTTTCCCTAACTTTTGCTTTGGTCTTTTTGTTACAGACAGGGCATAACAGCCATTCTTCAATCAGTTAGCATCGCCTCCTAATGCAAGTTGTCTCATTGGCAAAACCTCTGTTTTGTTCGTTTTAGATTGTTTCTTTTTTACGGTCATATTCCTCTTGTGTAAAAATGCCGTTGTCACGTAGAGTTTCGAGCATGGCGAGTTTTTCATCTGTACTTAAAACAGAAATATACGCTGTCATTTCTTTTTTCTTGAGATATTTCTTGACTTCGAACACTACAGTGATTACGAGGTATGCAATACCACCGAAGATTAAACTTCCACCCCAATCAAAATCTGAATCAAACCCCAAAAATAGATTTCTTGCCCATAAAAAAGTGATTAAAACTCCCATGAGCAACACAAAGGCGATAACGTGCTCTACAATTTGCTTCAAAGCCTTATTGTGTTTTGACATTTTCGATTGGACAAATCTCTCTATACAAAACACAAGAAGTATACCCAATATAATTTGTTGTATTCATCGAGGTTTTACTCATGGCTATTGCTCGCATTATTGCCGTCAGTCGCATCTACATCATTCAAGGTTAAAAGATTGCGTTGTGCCATGCGCTCACGGGTTTCAGCGAGTATGGTTTGGATTTTATGTTCAAATTCTGCCTTCGGCGGTAGAGTTGTCCAATATTCAGCAACCATAATTCCGTCACGGTCTAACTTCAAAAATTCCAATTCTTCTCTGCCACTTTCTGAACATAAAATTATGCCAATAGGAGCATTTTCGCCTTCTCGTCTTTCGTATTTATCAAGCCACCCTAAATATAATTTCATCTGTCCGTTGTGGGCGGCTTCAAAACGACCATATTTTAATTCTACAGCCACCAATCGTTTCAAATCCCGATTATAAAAAAGTAAATCCAACCAATGGTCTCGACCATCTATTATCATGCGCTTTTGTCTATCGACAAAAGCAAAACCTTTACCAAACTCCAATATAAATTTTTCAAGTTCACGCAAAATGGCGGCCTCTACATCTGCTTCTAAATATTCGTCCTTAATTCCAAGCACATCAAACAAGTATGGGTCTTTGAATGTTCCAAGCGGAATTGGTGACGATTGAGATATTTGTGTATCTGCAATTTCTTTTCGTTCAAAAGCCCTACGATTTATCATGTTGCGCAACTCTCTTTTTCCAAGAAGGCTACGAGCAGCTTCACTCAAATAAAAAAGTTTTGCATCATGTGATTTTAGCGGCAAAATTTCTGTAAAATGCGACCAACTCAATTGTGTCGCCAGTGGCGACACAATTTCAAAATCCGAAAATTGTTCGGCAAATTGCATCATGCGGCGCAGATTGCGGAGCGCAAAACTACTTCCATATTTTTCTGTTAATTGTGTCGCAAGGTGCGACACAATTTTTTTGCCATAGTTCGCACGCTTGTCTTCCAATATATCAATGTTGATATGTCTGCCAATTTCCCAAAACAGAAAAGTGGTTGTGCTACTGGCATGACTATAAATAGCACGGCGGCTTTGTTCAATCAGAGTAGAAATTTTGTTAAATAGAATTTGCCCGTCATTTTTTATTAACGCACCAAGAGCATTTTCGCTTTTTATTAAATCGTCATTTTTATTTTTACTCATACTATTTGCCCTCACTTGTTTTTGGTTTTCGACCCGGCTTTAATTTTCCTATGCGTGTTGGCTTTTCGGCATTTATAGGGATAGCCCATGTATTTCCGAACTTAACTGCGCCCTTGATAAACCCTTCGATGCAAAGGCGTTGAACATGGCGTGAAGAAACATTCCATTTCTCTGCCACTTCATCTACTTTGATATAACCAATCATGGAAACCTCCGTTGACAAACAAAACAGTTACCTTTTTATTATAGTCGGATATGCGCCAAAAATCAAAAACATTTCTCACAAGCCAAAGTTTTACAGCAGTTAGTGGCGTTTTTCAAACTGTAGCATAACTCCTATTGCAAAGCACCACGCCCGAAAGACATTACAAAATCTTTCGGGCGTATTTTTTTGAAAAACAATCTCAATATTGAAAGCAGCATTGATGTGTGCTATAACCTGATTTTTTAGGTGTCAAAGTCGGGAAGACCCCAAACCCGACTTATAGGCATTTAGTCTGCAAGTCAGGTTTTGGGATTTTATTACATATTTGAGTTTCTAATGCGTGGACACTTGTTGACTGCACACATATCCCATGGTACAGTGGCAAAAGCGAAAAGGAGATAATATAAATGAATACAATTAGACCCCCCTGTTAAACCTCGAATAGAGAAAAAATCCGAGGCCCTCCAAACGAATCTTCTCATTATTACATTATCAAGATAAAATTTGGAGGAAAGAAAATGAAAACATTTAATGAAAATGCACTGTATGTCTATAAATTCATAGGCCAATGCCTGCCTATCTATGCCTTTTACCCGATTTTGTTCCTTAACAGGGGCATGACGGTGAGTGAAGCCGCGATACTCATTGCACTTTGGAGTATATTTAACATAGCGTTTGCCATACCAGCGGGTATTTTGGCAGATAGATGGAATAGAAGAAATATGCTTGCCATCGCAGCCGTATTACAGGGCATATGTTTTTTGGTATGGTTTTTTTCTTATGCGTTTTTTATGTTTGCACTTGGGTTCTTTTTTTGGGCAATTGCAGGCGCATTTACATCGGGCACAGAAGAAGGTTTGATATACGACAATCTCAAAAGTGATGGGCGTGAAGAACACTTTACTAAGGTATATGGAAAAGCGCAGTTCTTTGCAACAATCGGTGCCATTATTGGTATTGGTTCGGCGGGCTTAATTGCGATATTCATAAGTATAGAAGCTATTGCGCTTATTTCTGCCGCCGTATGCTTTGTCAATATAATATTTGCCTTGCAGATTAGAGAACGAAACTTTTATTCACAGCGGAAAGATAAAACATCTACAGGCGTGTTTAAAACATTCAAAAAGGCAACCTCCTTTGTCAAAGGAAGCGGCATTGCCTTGGCGGCCATTTTGTTCTTAGTACTTTTTGGCATGGGATCATATCTGGATGAATTTGATGCCTTCATTGCCAACGACTGGGATATTAGCGCATTGTGGGTGAGCGGCATTTTAATGGCCCGGTTTGTTTTTGTTGCCTTAGGTGATATCCTTGCACCAATAGTAGAAAAAAAGATAGCTTCCATTCGCCAGATATTTCTTCTGAATGTGCTTGCGTGTATTTTACTCATCATATTTGCTTTGATATGGAATTGGTACGCTATTTTATTTTTCGGCGTTGCGTTTATGCTGATGGCCATCACACAAATTTTGCTTGTCAATGCCTTACAAAACGAAATCAAAGAAGAAGGCCGCGCAACAGTCATGTCATTTTTCAGTGTAGGGCAAAATATCGCCATGATTTGTGTTAGCTTGATTTTTGCGGTATTGGCAGGACTGTTTACGTTGCAGCAAGTCTACATGATTGTATCCATTTATGGCATTGTGGGTGGCCTTATTTTCTGTGTGCTATCCATAAAGATGAAGCAAAAAAGAATTTAATTATGGCATAAAAAAGCAGGGACAAAATACGATGTCTCTGCTTTTTTTCATGTTGGTCTTGAATATTTGCGATTAATCTAGCTACTCCATTCAGATAGAATCGCTTTGTTCGCATTAATTGTCTTCTCGGTCTACAACTTCCACAGTGCAATACGCCGATACATTATTGACCGTCGTTACATATATCCTTGCAGTGCCTTTACGGACGCCTGTAGCCAGGCCGTTTGCCGATATTGTCACATAATAATCATTTCCGGATGTCCAAGTCACGGACTTATCTTTCGCGTCTTCCGGTAGCACCGTTGCCGTAAACTGATGGGTTGAATAACGATTCACTTTTAAATCTGAATGACACAATGTGATGCCGGTTGGTTCAACATCGTCACAAGAACCTAAATTTTCATCGCACGATTTATCAACGCATACTTTCGCGCCAAATTTCACCGGTATCTTTACCTTTATCTTTTGCGCCACGGTAAACTCGTGGTTTTTGCGTTCGTGTTCATGGCATTGATGGCCAGGTATGATGCAGCATTCACCATCACAACATACAGTGATATCATCCTTATCCACATTGCCGAAAGGCTTTATCGTAATCGGTACAAAAACTTCAAACTTTTGACAGTGGTCTATATCTGGACACGTACTCAAGTCTCCCGTACAATCCATTTCATGCTCGCCTTCAAATAATTTCAGGCTGGCAATCGTTTCGTTCATTTGTAGCTCCTCCTCTCTTTTTATGATTTATACTGTATCATATGCTTGTACCGCCATTGTGTGACAGCTTATCCCATATTGTCTTCATCGTTGCATCTGCCGTTGTCTGTGGCATATGCTTTGTCAAAGCAAATTTCTGCGCCAAACAACATGGGTATATGGATGTCCATTTTTTTAGTGATTGTAAATTTAACACCATCGTTTTCATTATCACCGTATTTACCGTAGGAATTGACTTGGTATTCTCCTACGTTTTTTGCGATGGGTTCGCCTGGTATGGCAAAGGGTATTACAGTGGCTGGCACAGAAATGTCAATTGACTTGCAAATGGACTTTATACATGACTGCATATCAAAGTCATCATCGCATACGTCTTCCCTACCCTGCCAAGCAGAAACAAAATCATCCCAATGGTTATGAGGCATTTTTATACTTCCTTTCATAATAGTGCTTGTATAATCAGATACTATAATCTATGTTTTCCTCATCTATATGTGACAACCCTATGGCATTACTCCATCCTGCTTACGCGCCCATTGACACTTAACGTGCGGTTGTAGCTTGTGATTACAGGTACATCCATTATAAAACTCATGTCAATGGCCGTATTAAAATCATCAGAATCAATAATACGCACATTTCTGCGCACAGAGATATATTCTGTTCCTAGCGTGCCCTGCCTGCTTTGCACCGTCCATACATAGTGCTGCCCCATTGCGCCTACAAATATCGCTTCATTGGGGACAACCATTTGATGAAGTCCTGTTTGTTTGCTGAAACGTATGCTGACAAATTCGCCGCCATTAAATTGGTCGGTTTCTGAAACCATTTGGATGTTCAACATATCGCCTGCAAGGGTTATGTCATACACAAAAGCCTGAATGCCATGATTTGAACCGCTTTTGTAAATGTTCGCTTCACTGCCGACTGCAACAAACCCAGCGTCTGCAATTGGGGTTGAAAACTCAACGATAAAACGGTGGTTGTTTACGCCAATGGTCGCGATGCGTTCGCCTTGGGAAACAAACGCGCCCGCGGTTTTGTTCATGGCAACGACTATGCCTTGGCGGTTGGCTGTTATGTTTGCCGTGCCGGAATCGGACATCATTGCAAGCAAAGACTGGTCGGCACGTAAGTCAATCAGGGTGCGTTCAATATCCAAGTTTATATTCCGCAGTTCTATCTCCAGCGCATGTCTGGACTCGTCCATTTGGTCAGATAATTCCCTTTGGGCTAATGCTAAGTTTGCCTCCGCACGTTCTAATGCCTGGTAAGCATCGGCAAGGCTTGATTCGGCCTGATTATGATTTTGAGATACGGCCCATGCACTTTCGTCTAAAGCAAGCAGTGCATTGTCCACTCTATTTTGTGCTTCAATGATTTCATCCTGCCACTTAGCGGTTGCCGCCAATTCTGCCCTGTCCAATGCCGTTACTGCATTTTCATAAGCACGCGCTGCATCCGCTGCGGCATGTTCGGCTTGGGTTAGCAGTGCCTCCGCATCTTCTATTGCCTGATTACGCTGCGCTCTGTCTTGTGTGTTAAATGCGTTTTGCTCTATTTGTAAACTATCTGATGCCTGCGCCAGCAAAGCATTGCTTTCATCAAGGTTAAGCCTTGCCAATGTCAGATGATTTTGCGCGTCATTTATTGCGGCATGGGCGTCAGCTGTTTCCATTCCATTGGCGTCCGTACCCAGCGCGTGAAACCTTTGCCAGGCCATATTAAGCTGTTGATGCGCGGTTTCATAGGCGATTTGGCTTCTTTGTTGGGTGGTTCGAGCAGCATTGACTGCATTTTGGGCATCGCGTGCATCAAATGGTTCTGCCAAAGTGCGTCTTGCGTCAGCTAAATTTGATTCAGCGTTTAGTAAGTCAATCGTTCTGCGTTCAAGTATGATTGAAGCTTCTTGTATCGCTTGCCTATATGTGAAATCATCAAAATTACTGCCACGCGCTTCCATTTCATGCAATGCGGTTTGCGCTTGACCCAGTTCTGTCATATGTCTGTTCCAATCACGTTCGGCATCGGTTTTTGTCAACAGTTCGGCCTGCCGATTTTCTATGTTTAGTAAGGCATCATCAATATTCCATTGTAATTGAAGCAACTCATCGGGTGAATCCAATGTACGAAGATTGTTTTGAATATCCCCTCTTTGAAGGTTTAAGCGTGTGAGTTGATGTTCTGTTCGCTCGATATTCGCAAGCAAACCCGCCAACGTTTGTTCATCTATCGCTGATGTGGGGGTATATTTTGCGATGGTAATGCCTGCATCTATAGAATCCCCTCGGCGTACGAACATTTCATCTATCCATCCACCGGAAGGCGCGAAAATATCAAATGTTTCCGAAAATTCTACCACGCCGCGGACTTCCAGTTCTTTTGTAATCCAACCGCTTTGCGACATGACTACAGTCACCCTTGGCAACGAAAAATTGTAAATCGTCCGTGAAGAAAAAACCAATACTAAAATAACGGCAATGTAAATGTATAATAGCTTACGCATTTTTTTCTTATTCACACCATTAGTGTTTTCCATAGTCAACCCCCATTACTTCAAGGCGGATAGCTTCACGCCTTGCTCAAAATAATTTTGTCCATATAAGAACAGCCAAATCATCGGCAACATATAAAACACCGATGCCGCAAAAATCAAACCGATATCATCTTGGCCTAATCGGTAAAGTACCACCGAAAGCGGCTCAAGCACACCATCCCTTAAAAACACGAGTGGATGCTCGACCATTGCCCAACTATCTGCAAATGTTAAAATCACCAACGCCGCCGCGCCGCTTTTTGACATAGGCAGCGCAACATAAAAAAATCGTTTGAAATGGCACGCACCATCCATTTGCGCCGCTTCAAAAATGCTGAATGGTATGCCCTTCATGCTTTGCCGCATAATAAATACGGCAAAAGGACTAAACCCAAGCGGCAGTATGATTGCACTGTGCGTATTCAAAATCCCAAGGGTGTCGGCCATAATAAAATGGGGTACCAATGTGGCTTGAAACGGCAGAACCATGACGATGATGTAGGCGCAGAAAATAATTTCCTTAAACCGTGACTGCCATACCGTAAACCCATATGCCGTAAGCGCGCCAATAACAACGTGCATCGCAACAATGGGCAGCGTTAATCTGACTGAATTCATAAAGTGGTCGAGATACATTGGTGTTCTAAACAGCAAGGTATAATATTGGCTGAATGAAATCATCTCGGGTACGAGCCTGTACTGTACATAACTGATTTGCCCAATGAATTCATGGTCAAAAACATCATGCGTATCGCCATAATGGCGGGCGATTTCCCCTATTGACATCAATGAGTTTGTAAAAATAATCAGCAATGGAATGATGTATATAAAAGCAAAGGCAATCAAAAATATTTTTATGCCAATATTCAATGCTTTTGCTATCATGCGCACTCCCTTTCACACAGGCATTTCGTGCTTCTATTCAAAGAACTCTGCTTTTTTGTCAATAACAAAAAAACCAACCATAAACGCAGTGATGGCTACAGTGACAACAAAAGCGGAAGTCGTAAGATTCTGACGGTTTAGCCACATAAACTGGTTGTTCATATAATGCTGCAACATATAGATACGTTGATGCGGATAATTCCCAGACAGCATATACAATTCACGATAAATTCTGAACACATTAATGAACGACATGACAAACATAATAAACAGCCCTGGCACCAGATAAATCACCGTGATTTTGAAAAACATATGGATTTTCCCCATGCCCTCTACGGCTGCCCATTCATAATATTCGTTTGGAATGTTGGCGCGGGCAGCCAACGCCAAAACCAGGTTAAAGCCTAGGTTTTTCCAAATATACAGCCCTACTGCAATGGTAAAAGCATGGTTTGTTTGTAGCCAGTCTGTATTCACATGAAACAAACGGCTGACAAAGCCGTTGGACATAAAAAGACTTTGAAAGAAAAAGGCGATGCTGGCAGTGGGTATCACAAGCGGCGACATCAGTATTGTTTTAAGCCATCCCATGCCTTTTAAATGAAATAACAAACAGGCGATAAACAGCGGTATCGCTATGCTAAGCGGTATGGCAGCCACCATAAATCTAAACGTGTTTAAGGCGGCAAGCCGAAAGGCTTCGCTATCAAACAGATGTACAAAATTGTCGATGCCCACAAAATTTCCGCCACTATCTGTGGTGGCATAGCCCAGCGACATAAAAAATGGGATGGCATAAAACAATGCCACACCAACAAGGCTTGGAACCAGGAAAGAAAATGCAATCACATTTTCCTTCCTTGGCTGCATAAGTAAGCGGCGAGTTTTGTCCGCACAGTGCCTCATGTTCAGTACTTTACTCATTCAGATAAGTTGTAAGCCTTGCTTGAAGATTGCTTGCGGCTTGTTGGGCAGTCAATTCGCCGTCAAAAAAGCGTGTCATCTCGGTGCTTACAAAGTCGTTTATGAATGGGTCGGAAGTACCAAATACAGTGGCTTGGCTTGCCATCGCGTTAAAGATACGAATGTTTTCTTCAAGGTCAAAATCTGTTGGCGCAAATCCGCCAGCGCGTACACTTTCCAAGGTAAGGGCAGCACTTTGCGCCGCGGCATTTTTATTGATAGGGTTAGACCATAGTTCGGGGGAAGTCTGCATTTCTTCCGATAGAATAAACGTGATGAAACGTGCGGCAAGTGCTTGATTTTGGCTGTTAGCGTTTACTGCCATCAAGAAATGACTATTGACTAAGCTCTGTCCGCTGTCATTGGTGGAAAGTATCATTTCTGAATAATTTCTAGTCCCGCTGGATGCCATGGCTGGGCTAAACAGCATGTCTTCCCAAATAAGCGGTACTTCTCCCATTTGGTTTGGTCTGATGTTGTGGCTGATGGACTGCACATTTTCAAGCAGGGCAATAAATTTATCGTCGTCCACATGGGCAATTCTGTTTGCAAGGTCTATAAATTCGGCAAAGTTCAAATTGAAGTACATCAGGGCAATGGATGCAGGTGTGCTGCCTAAACCCGAAGCCGTACCAAAAATCAAATCATCAGGGTTGGCTTCTGCAAGTGCCATCAAGTTGCTTAATGTCAGTTGGTTTGGCCTTTCACTATACGGCACTAAGTCGGTAAACGCCCATGCCCCAAGAGAAAAACCAAATGGTATGACATAACGCCCGCCATTGTAAATAAAAGCATCCATCACACCTTGATAATACTTACCTTGCGGGAAATCCATTTTGCTGTTAAGGTCAACCAGTCTGCCGACATCAGCCAACCGTTGCCATGCCAGATTGGAAGCCATGATGATATCTTCACCGCCGCCACTCATTAAAGCGGTATTTACGATTTGGGTATAGCTTGTAAAATCGCCTGTTGGAATAATATTGACTGTATATTGACCGTCGTGTATTTCTTCAAATCGCCTGGCGGCTACTTCCAAAAAGCCATCGACGTGCAATGCCGCAATGGTCAGTGTGTTGCTTGCATTGGTGTCATAATCAAGTGCTTCTGCACTTTGCGTACCACAACCCGAAAAAGCAACAAGTAATATTGCAGCCCCAATAATTCGAGTTAATAATTTTTTGTACATGATGTTTCCTCCCGATAATTAAATATTTCCGTTGCAACCGAGTGATACGATAGCAAAGAATAGCTTGGCTTTGGCGATTTTAGCCCAAACGTTATCTGTCACGTCCCAAACGTAAAGCAGCTGGGTTACATTCACGACAAAACCACGTACGTTTAGGCTATTTGGCTAGAAAAAGCACCATCCCCAACGTATAATCAGAGATGAACCATGTATAGGAGGGAAAACTATGCTAGGCATCATTATTTGTGATGATGACCGATTCATGTTAGATATGTCCGCTGATGCGGCACTCAAATGTATAAAGAAAGAAAACCTAAACGCCCGTATCGTTTGTGTCACAGGGGACGCTTCAGAAGCCATGCTCTACATCAAAAAAAACCCTGGTGACTATCTTTATTTTTTGGATATAGACCTTGGACGCGCCGCGTTAAACGGTGTTGATATTGCACGGCTGATTAAAAAGCAAGCACCTTTATCTAAAATCGTTTTTGTTACAAGTCACGCGGATATGGGTATGGATATACTCAAAAGCGGAGTAGAAGCGTTTGGTTTTATTGAAAAGACAGCCGACAAAGACAAGATGCTTCAAGCCTACAGGAAATACATCCGCCTTATTTTGGAAAATACCCAAAGCAATACCCCAGCGGATGAATTAACCATCAACCTGCTGATTGGCATTGACGAATATGTGTGCTTGCCCATTTCGCAGATATTATATGTAGATACAGACAAGGCAGCCTCACATTTTGTGCGCTATCATACGGTGGATGGCTCTGATGTATCCGTACGTGACACGATAGAAAACGTCCTTCAAAAATTGGGCAGCGATTTCATGAAAAGCCATCGCTCGGTGGTTATCAATAAAAATTATGTGGTTTCTGTTTCAGACGGAATGGTTCATTTTGCAGGCGGCGAACAGGCCGATTGCTCATTTCGTTTGAGAAGTGAAGTCATCAAGAAATGTGGTGTAAAAAAGGGATGAGCAGATGGGACTTGTTACTCTTTGCTATATTTAGAAACGATTTCTCGCCGTTGATAGTGCTTTCATTTTTATTTGGCCTGGGCATTATCGCAAAAAAATGGCCAAACACGGGAGTTGCGATTGTTGCCACTATACTTGCGCTGGGTGTGAGCGTTGCACCTGCGGTGTATTGGTTTCACCCTGGCAGCACAACGATGTTTAGTCTGGCTGTGGCTTTTGTCATGGTCGCTACTGTATTTATACTAAACTTTGTCAAATTATCGTTTGTAGATTATGCCATTCTATTTTCATGCTTTGCCTATTTATACAGGTTTCATGGGATTGCCCGCCCCATTGGAGGGCACGTGACATATCAATTTGGGTTGTCATTTTCGGCTTTATTTGTCATGGTTGCGGTTTTAGCCGTCTATAAAATGCGGCTGGGGCAGTTGAAAGGAAATTTATTTTACTGCTGGTTTACATGTATGCTTATTTTTATCAACGGATATACCGCCAGTCATTTATTCAGCAGACATGTAGTGAGCGTAGGGCAGGCACAAGCCACAAGAATAGAAGCCATGTTTGTTTGGGGGGTTGCATTGCTTGTGGTTTGCGGCCTTAGCGCGTTGCTTATTTACGCCATCAAGCGGATATTTGCAAAGCATTTTGACAATATAAACCGCATGGGCAAAGCGTATCCACTCATCGAGCGGTTTATCATATTAAACTCCATTGGCATTTTCCTGCTTATGGGCTTGGCGCATTATTTTTTTGGCGCGTTTGACCTTTCATTTGACCCTGTTTATGGCTGGACATCCGTCAGGCAGTATCCTATTTTAGACCTCACGCATTTGATTTTGCTTTTCTCCATGATTTTGCAGCTTTCTTTTATTATCATGGTTTTTAGAATCACGTGGTTGAAAGACCATTTGAAAGTCACTGCCATGGAAAATCAAAACCTCGCCGCCTATTCGTCTAGTTTAGAAAAAAGCATGGACGATATAAAAAACATCAAACATGATGTCAAAAATATTTTTCTAACAATGGGAAATTTTGTTGAGCGCAGTGGAGATAAAGAAATGCAGGCATTTTATAGTCAAAAAATAAGCCCCTTTGCTGTTGATGAAATCGCCAAGAATGATTTATTAGGCAAGTTGGCAGGGCTTGGCAATGAGCAATTGAAGGCGTTTATGTTTTATAAAATATCACAAGCCATTGAACGCGATATTGACATTCATTTAGACATTTCAGCCCAAGTGCCTCATTTTAAACAGGATGGCAGATTTAAGATTGAGTTTATTGACCTTGTGCGGATACTAGGGATATTGCTGGACAACGCCATCGAAGAATGCGTAGAAATTCCAAACGGTCAAATTTTTATCAAAATATCCCGCAATGATGAAATGATTTCGTATGTAATAAAAAATACCGTTCGGCAGGAAGTCAAAGAAAAGGGTGTAAGGCCTGGTGCATCTACAAAAGGCAAAGGCAGAGGCAAAGGACTTGTCGGCATCCGCAGTATCATTGGCAAATATGATACGGTTTTGCTGAACTCATATTTTTCGGAGGATTATTTTGTGCAGAATTTGCTTGTTTATGCTGAACTTCTTGCAAAATGAAAGAAGTTGAATGCTTTAGATGAGTGGGCTGTCGCATGGACGGGCAGTTAGTTGGTTTTTCCGCTACTTCGCTGATGTTTAGGCAGCTTCATGCGAAGGAAAAAGCCATTTGCTGCGGGTTGTCACCGTGGCAAATGGCGTTTTCCTATCGCATGAATCTACCTAAACGCTTCGTACGCTCCAAAGCCAACTAACTGCCCGTTCGTGTAAAGCTGCGGCAAATTAGGGGGGGGGGCTTGGAATGATGATTAATTTGCAGCTATGTCTTTCAAATGTTCCTGATACTGCCGCTCTCTTTCCGCCTCAAGAAACGCATCGTCTAGCAGTATAGGGCAATACGTGTCGCATAGCCCGCGCTCGTCTATCTCAAGCCCTCTTGTATAGGTGCACATGCATTCTCTGTTAAAGATACATAGGTTCAGTTCGCATCCTACCTCCATGACGTTTCCTCCTTTTGAGTATAAAAATATGCGCCAGCCAAAACAAAATGCGTGCAGACAACGACGGACATTTCCGTCACCACCTACACGCACATTATGTACGTCAAAAACAACCCAAAACACACATCAGTAAAA
>Ga0123352_10012321_pt1 | contig 13517 bp, 6 predicted proteins | sample TergutLab28metaG_FD_89700 | JGI IMG/M metagenome (GOLD analysis project Ga0123352, IMG submission 89700) | Labiotermes labralis P1 segment gut microbial communities from Petit-Saut dam, French Guiana - Lab288 P1 | ecosystem: Host-associated > Arthropoda: Insects > Digestive system > Gut ...
GTATGTATGTATGTATGTATGTATGTATGTATGTATGTATGTATGTATGTATGTATGTATGTATGTATGTATGTATGTATGTGCGTAAGTATGTATGTATATATGTATATATATGTGTGTGTGTACGTATGTATGTAATGTATGTATGTAATATATATATGTAATGTATGTATGTACTCTGTATGTCTGTATGTATGTATGTGTGTGTGTATGTATGTATGTATGTATGTGTGTGTATGTATATGTGTATGTATGTATGTATGTATGTGTGTGTATGTATATGTGTATGTATGTATGTATGTTTGTTTGTACGTATATATGTGTTTATATATGTATGTATATATGTATATGTGTATGTATGTATGTATGTATGTATGTTTGTTTGACGTATATATGTGTTTATATATGTATGTATATATGTACGTATGTATGTTTGTACGTATGTATGTGTGTGTATGTATATATGTATGTATGTATGCATGTTTGTACGTACGTATGTGTGTGTGTGTATGTATGTATATATGTACGTAGATATGTATGTATGTATATATGTACGTATGTATGTATGTATATATGTATGTTTGTACGTATGTATGTGTGTGTGTATGTATATATATATATATATACGTATGTATGTATTTGTATGTATGTATATATGTGCTTATGTGTGTATGTATGCATGTAAATGTATATATTTATTTACTCATTCAGTCACTTTTCGACGTTAATCCTAGTCTGTACAAAACCAGAGCCTTGAGGAGAATATAGTGCCGAAGTTTACTTTACATTTTCCATTCCGTGCGTTATGATTCACTTACCTATCCCACTGTAAACGATGAAATGCGTACAGTTCGTCAGAATCACAATAGCATCATAATAAGTCATCTGCTACCTGTTACGGTCCTCATCGTGAACACTCGAAATCCAACAGTCTGCTCCCATTACTGTGCACAAACACATCTACTAGAAGTCACACACTGACCAAGTTACGACAGTTCTGCTGATTACTGGAGATGGTAGAAAGGTTAAAGGAATGTTTTACGTAACTGTGCAATCCCTGATGATGGGTCAGTGAGGCCCGTAACATGTAGCAGTTGACGTATTAGAACATTATTGTGATTCTGACGAATTGTGTGCACTTGTTGGTTTACAGTGTGGTCCTTAAACACATGAGTATGTTGGCTTGCCCTCTCATTTCAGTTCTTATACGACTGCACTAAGACCTCTGCTCTACTCTTACATGCTTTCCTCTTCCGTCAATTAACTTTTTCGTTTATCGTTCTCTTCTCCGGCTGCGTCATGCAGACTGTGTTTTCCCTTTCCGTCTTAATGAAATATTTTCTCATCCTTTTTTGTCTCTTTCAAATTTTGCGGTTTAGTACTTTCCTTCGGGCTTCATTCTTGTTCGTATTTAATTTGTGACAGTAAATTGATATGTGTGACTGATTTAGTTAATAAGCATGTCTCTTTTTTTGGCAGTGGAAAATGTACACGAAATTTTATTTGGGACACCTAAAGGGAAAGACCATATGGGAAAACTAATAAAATGGATGTTTAGGGAAGTGAATTTCGAGGATGTGGCTGGATTGACCTGGTTGAAGACATTCCACAGTATCGGGCTCTTGTGAAGTCAATAATGAATCGTCGGTTTACATATCCAGCGGCTTATTCGTGAACGAGTTTGGGAACGGGGGCCTAGTCAGCTGATGAACGTGGGGCCTCATGTAATTTTCAGCGGCATTATTCCCAGGTCTTACAGCAAGAATGCAGAGAACTGTCTTATATCAAGACACTGCGATCCACACCGAAAATATGCATAACAAATTTTATAATTCTGTAATTTCGGGCCCCCTCCTGACCCGCAGGGCTTCACGCGCCGCGGTATCTTACGGGGTCTTATCTACGCCAATTTCGATGACATTTCGCGATTTGTTGTGTTAGTTGGACATATCTAACTTCTGTGGAGCGTACGGAAACACAGGCCTGTACTTATAATGCGCGCAAGGAAGCATGGTGTGTTTCACTTTAATAATGTTTGTAAGGAATTCTGTTAAGTTTTCCGTGGCTGCTTTCTTTGCAAAATGAAATATTAACAAGTTACTCTATACCGGGAAGCTGACAGTTGTGTATGATATTCAGAATTGTGTTCTCGTGATTCCCATTAATGTTTAAATTTTAGACATAGCTTGCAAAGTTTCCAGAAGCAATGTCTGGAGAGGAAATTTTAACATTTCAGTATCTACAGTTAGCAGCGATGAGGAACTGGAATGCATTTGGAGGCTTCAAACGAATAACAGCATAAAGAAATGCACTTTTATTTCTAATTATTTATGCACGAAGAATTGTGGCAATGAGTCGGTTTTCCACCTTTCAGGACCTGGACCCCCCTCTGCTTATAAAATTTAATACTCTTCCAGTTAGAAATTAGTGACAGAGGTTCGTTCGAAATGTCAGTACTATGTTCCAAACTACGCGGTTTCACATATCAGAGGATTCCTCTTGCGAATCTAAAATTTTGTGAAAGTGTAATGAATTATCCTAAATTATCTTTGTTTTCTTATCTCCTTAAATGTTTTTCCTGATTCAAGGTTTCGTCATTTGTGTCATCTAAAAACTACATCTCCTATCCGTAAGACGAACTGCATTCTTTGTAATGCCTCACTGCAGTTTGTCTTCTTCGTGTTTTTGTTTCTCTTATAGCTATTACAGAAGGCTGTTTCTCTAAGTCCACCATTCTGTGGGCAATGTGGCTCCACCCTAATCTTTCTTCTCGACCCCATTTTCCCTTTCCAGAATGACATACGCGTTTCTTCTACCATCCATTGTTTTCTTCTGAACTTATCTTCCATCGGCTTTGACCTTCAAAACAGTGTGTTTAACATGCGCACCAACTACTACAGCAGTCATAATTTCCGTATTTAGCTCAGAAGGTTTTGTGCTTTGTATTCCTCACATAGCCAAGAGCAATGATTCATTTACACAACATTAGAAGGTTGGGCTAAGTAATGGTGGATGTAACTGTGTACACTGACTTAGGATGTTGTGCTTGGATGTTTGGTAATGAAATTCTTCCCTAAAAGGATTTTTATCTTGAGTCTGTTGCATGTTGTTTCGATATACCATTTCTCCTCCGATTTTAGGAATCGGGATCCCTCAGTACTTTCAGTGTTTACGCTACCGACTAGACGATCCGCGGTTCGAATCTGGCCGTAGGAAACGGATTTGTCTTCCATCTAAAATTTATGGACCAGTTTAGTTGCCCATTTACACCTCTAATCAGCGGATACCCGGCGGTAATTCTGTCAGTACTTGAGACTAATTCCTTCCATATAGCGCTGAGTTTAATAATGATGGAGCTACGAGTATATACCTTAATGTTATGCATATTAACAGCTTTACCTTTTCTTAACTTCTTCAGTTCCTGCAGCTCCTATTTTATTCAAAATAATACGTAACAATTCATTTGCGAAGTGGTTAAATATGAACAATTTTCTGGGCCCATTTCCTGCGGAAATTTGCGAAAATGCACTTTCTAGCTTCTACACATCTGCCCGCCAGTCGTCGCTCTTACAACGACTGGCGAACGGCCGACAGGGTTTCCACAAATGTCGATCTATTAGGATTTTACTACCTTTTATCGACATGAACAATTTCTGTTATAATCGCGCGAAAATAATGGAAATTTTGCGTGAAGATGCACAAGTTTCATGCGTGCATTTTGAACACAATTCCATAAACATTTGTCTTTGTCTAAGACGAACAGAAGTTGTAGAGAGAAATGCGCATCTCATTAGTGTGTCCAGTACAAGTTTTCTGTAAATCCTAAGGCATTCGAAATAACGAAATGTCAGGATGTGCTTTGTTTATAATTTTTCACTTCACTTTAAACGCAGTTGCTGCTGTGTGCAGCTCACGGTCTGCATTAAAATTAATTCCGTTGTGTTGTTCATACATAGTTGACATATTTACATGAAATTTTAATAGAGGTAGACAGAAAATAGGACACAAATTTTATATGGAACACATGCAGTTGGAAACTTGGCGACTGTGCGTGTTTTTGAGGCTGAACGAAGCAAGTGTTACTTATTCTGAATTTGTATATGTGAAATACTATGAACTGTCTATCCAGTGTTTCTATTTGGAACGCTTCCAGGGTGCCGGCTTGTTCTGGTTAGAACAACGTGCACATGAAGATACGTACGGAGCATTGGTGGAATGATACTGACAGTGGTCAGCCGAAATGCTCGGAAAAAACCTTATTTTTTGTCTCATTGTTCACCATAAATCTCATGTGGACTGACGGCCGGATCGAACCCGAATCTCTACGGTGAGAAGCAGGCGACGAATCACCTGAGCTATATCACGGCAAGTACTCTGACGTGCATCTAAATTTTACATCAACCTGAGCTTTGACTCACGGAGAATATTGTATTTGCTGGATGTAAAGACCGGTCACTTAACTGCTATGTAGGGAAATTGTCGCTGTATGTTGTGATTACGTTACGAAACATAAATATCCTGTTTGGGCGGAATGTTACATCTTATGGAGCCTACAGTTACTACAGGCCTTTAAATTGCTCATCACTAGTTTATACCCTCATTAATTCTCTGAAGCCTGAATACAAACACGTAATATATAAGAACTCGGTAACCACTCTGCAGGACAGACACTTCCCCCCATTGTTACTGTTGTGTAGGGGAATAATAGTCTATATTCTGAGAAGCATAAGAATCTGCAAACACATTTTACCGTCAAAATGCGATTTTGAACCTTAAATGAGTTGGTAAAAATAGGTACCATTGTGCTTCGAAGATCTGATATATTGCTTTATATAACCTAAATTACAGGTAGAGATTATAGTAAATGTATGCGCCGCATAACGACGTTTCGTTCAACGACGGACTGACTATACGACGGTGGTCCCATAAGATTATAATATTATAATATTTGCCATTGTGTTACAATTGTCTACAGTATTCAGTACAGTAACATGCTGTGCAGGTTGTATCCTAGGAGCAATAGACTATTATATACTCTAGGTGCGAAGTAGGCTATACCGTACTATCTAGGTATGTGTAAGTATACATTCGCACAACGACGAAATCGCCTAACGACGCATTGCTCAGAACGTATCCCCGTCGTTAAACGACGCATGTCTGTAATTTAAGGACGGCATGCGTCTTAAATTATGCTTAAAAGTTGACAGGAAAACTGAAAACGAATAACTAATTTTGATAACATGGGTGTGACTTGGATAATAATTCTAATATTTATCTCAAACGGTTAGGTTTGAAAGATTAATGGGTTTTTCTTGAAATACAAACCAGTGGTAGGTTTTTATGAAGACGACAGTGAATTTTTGGGTTTAAAAATTCAGTAAATTTCTCGAATATTTGAGGCATTATTATCCTGTCAAGAAGGGCTTTGTTCTACGGGGTCAGTTAAGGGCTGCAAGTTCCAGTTTATACTGAAGGAGGTTCTAGTATCGCGGGTACGTGACACAGGAAACACTGCAGTCAGGAATCAATAAAACGTTTGTTGCTCAAGATGTCTCGCCCCAAGTATTGTATTGCGGCATGCGGTAAACGGGGTGGCGAGTAAGTGACAGAAGAAACCGGCATAAATACGATAGAAAGATATAATTGAGATTAGCATTCAAGTTACGTGCAGGCATAAAAAGCGGAAACAAACGGAAGACAGAAACACAGAGGAATGAGATTAATTACAAGGGAAGAACTTGTAAGAAACGGAGTAGTATTGGTGAACGAGAGAAGAGGGAAATGTAATTTAGGTAAGGAGATACAATACAAGAACATAGAACGTGAAGTAAAAGCGAAAGAGATATGCAATACGAAGTAGGAACGGAACAACTGAGAAAAGAGCCGAGTCACAAGAAATTCCAGGAAGGTTAACTCTCTTTCAGAGGACATGAATGAAAGAAAGAATGAATGAATGAATGAATGAATGAATGATGCTTAAAGGTGGAATTAATATCGAAACATTTTGTTCAGTTAGATAAAATGTAGAATTGTCAAAATGGAGAGAGGCCGATGTGACAAACAAATTCAAGCAATCCAAGATCCAGTATAGTATAGACACCAAGACTGGAGAAGAAACTCTGGAAATAGTTGCCCAGTTTTATTTAAACTTCTCCGCCTACTAGAAATATGAAGTAAAAAGAAATTTGTCTAAATAGCAGAGAATACCAGATCCTGACGATCCAGATGGCCGTGCGGTCTGTGGCCTGAGTCTGCAGCCGTTTGGTCGAGGGTTTGAATCCCGCCGAATGCGTGGCTATTTGTCTTCTATGTTGGCTGTGTAGGTAGCGGCCTTTGCAATGATCTGTCACTCATTGAGAGATGTTCTACAGGGTGTGTGTTTCTCATTTTGTGTGATCTAGAATTTTCATTAATGAGGCGGCCTAGGCCGTATTTTGGCTGTAGCACCACAGATAAAGCAAATGTCAGATCCTGCCTTACGGAAAATATACAGTGTTCTCTGTAATGACTAGCGGGTTGGCACTGTGGAATTGAATAGCGGCTGTTTGTTGTAAGAATGTGCGAAACATTAATACGCCGTGTGGGCAAAAGGCATGGTTTTGAACGGTAAAGTATCAGGTCCATATCATAAATGGTAAGTTAGAAGAGACCGCAGGGTTTATAAAAAACTGGCCCACTAGCACATTTCCATAGGATGCGTCTTCATATCTACATGTACAGTATCACTTGTCATAAATTGCCCACAACTTTCCTCAGCATTCCTTTTTGTACAACGTAATTTAAATACATTTTATATATTTGCACTTAACACTCTAACTCCATGGATCAGACTACTTATGATCAAGCTGCCAGTTGTCTAGCTGGTCAAGAAATTGTCCGACTTTTATGAAACACGCAGGCGCATTAAGCCTAACACATCATACTGTATTTACAGTAGCACTTTAAATATTATTCTTACATCTACGCTTAGATTTCCCAAGTGGTCTCTTAATTGTAGGATTGCTGACTGTAAATCTGCAAGCATGACCTGTCCACTAGAAGCTATGTGTCGTGTTTATGACACATTCCGTCAATTTATCATCCAAATAATAATTGGTGGCCCGTGCAGACAATTGAACTTATAACTACACAGTTTTCAACTTCTTCCTCTTACTTAAACGCTCTAAGCTCTAAACATTTTTTCAACACCTTGCTGTCGAACACCTTTGTCATAAACCGCGCTGTACCGTTAATGTGTGTGTGGGGGGAGAGGACATTTTTAGTATACATTCGTATATAAAACAAGAAGAATTGTAATGTTTTATATCTGACTTTCATGCTATCTTAATATCCACTTTTATTTGTATCGAGGGACCAAGTTCCCAACGCACACGGGATGACTGCATATTTAAAGGGTGCGTGTCATGTGAGGGGAGTTACAGTTGCGGTAAATAGAATTCCATTGTGAACGTTTACTATACCCGAAGCTGAGTGAAGAATTCTAGAATTGAAGAAAAGCCTGAAGACGGCAAAAAAATGATAAAGAGTGTGGTTTAGTAGGGTGGAAGAGAAACGTGGAATGAATACACAGACACACACACACACACACAAATATATATATATATATATATAAAGGCAGTTCAATGTCTGAAATGTATCTGTTTCACAAGAGAAATGTGCCTTCTGGAGTCTCTCTCTTGATGCCTCTGAACGTTTTCCGATGTCTAGCTCAACTCCTTAGAATGGATAAGTGTAGGCCTATTAAAACTGTGCCTCAATAGGGTGTGTTTCAGTAGAGGTTGTCCGAAAGTTCCAAAATTTTTATTTTCTTATCAATAGTAGACTACAGATTTAAAGCTGATCCCGGTGGCCGCGCGGTCTAACGCGTGGTTCTGCGGCCGCTCTCTTGCTGGGATTGCGGTTTCTAATCCCACCGTGGACATGGCACTATTCCGAGTGTTGCGTATTATCAGGTAGAGGTCTCTGCATTGGGCTGATCACACGTCCAGAGGAGTCCTACGGATTGTGTGCGTTTATGTGTGTGCGTGTGGTTGTGTCAGTGAGTGTGGTCAGGTGAAACAATAACCCCTCTATAACTACAATGAGAGGTTGAAGAAGTCAAAGAAAGAATACAAATTTACTTGAAACGAACACTAAAATAAAAACAAACTCTTAGGTATTGAGTTAGTGAAGTTCCACTTGTGTGTCTCCTTTAATGAGGCAGATGTTGAGTTTACGACTCTCGCTGTTGTGTTCCGTCAGCTGCTGTTAATATTGTAACAGTGTTCCTGTCCAACATCTCCAGGAAACACACCTTTTATCTATCCCCTGAAAGTTAGTTAGCCCATTAAAGCTAGCGTTATTTATATTTAGCACGTGCGTTAACATTTGTAATATTGGAGTTTTAATGTGTTTCATATATTTCTCGGAACAAGTAGAAATTTTTTGTTTTTACAACTTTGACCGACTGAATCGTCTAAAACAGAAGTGGCGTGTGTTGTCTTTGTTGTGTTTGTTGTGACATACAACTTTACTTTTGGAAAAAGGGGGGAGAATAGACTTATTAGATCATTAATGTGCTTCTGTCTTTGTGTCAGTGTGTGATAAAGTGTAAAAGTTTTAAACTTTAATCAGTTTTCACAGAACTTATTTTTTATATGACGCTGCTGGATGATACCCCAAAGGCGTAACGTTTAATTTCATTCAACGAGAAACAATTACATGAGTGAGGCAGGGAACTGTGTAGAACTGTGTAGAACTGTGTAGAACTGTGTAGAAGGAGCGACGTTAGCGACACTCAGGTCAGGTCTTGGTATGATGTGTGACGAACAGACTTGGAAAAATGAAGTGAAAAATTTTGTGACAGTAATGATTTGTAGAATGTAGATTTACATGATGGACGTTGGAAAATATTCTGTCGCTTTCGATTGTATGGCGATAGGTTATGAATCATGTGACATACGATTGTGAATTTTGTACACTTTCAGCTGATGAATATCTTTACACATCGTGTGAAAAAATGTTCCGACCTTTCGACAAATGTAACCTAATCCACACAAATTTGAACGTTAACTCTTTTACGAAATACATTAAAACTGTAATAATAATAATAATAATAATACGTTGTTTCGTTGTTGTACTTTATAAATCGGTGCGATTGGAAGGTGGGCATTGACGTTGCTGTAAATTGATTGCTTACTTATTATATTGACAGGTAATGCATCCTTCAAACCTTAAGGAACGTTAAATTCGGTAAACGTGGGGCTGCACAAAATGGATACCTCTTCCCACCCAACAATCTGAATAACTGTCAAAAATTGGCGTTATATCATTCTTTTGCAAAAATTCAGCTATCTCTTTTTCCATTAATAGAAACAAGGAATTTTTTTTTATCATATCCATTGTACTTACCCCTGTCATGTTACACGTTGGTGACAAATTAGAAACTATGAAAGAAAGATTTAAAGAAAGAAAGAAAGCTTTGAATTATTTTATTATTTTAATTAATAAACTAAACTAAACTAAAATTAAATTAAATTAAATTAAAATAAAAATAAAAAACATTTGAATGTCTGTAATTATATTAAGTGACTATGCTTCATATACTGAAGGAAACTAAAAATACGCGTCACCATTTTCATTCTTGTTCATTTTTTCGTGAACTTAAAAATATAAAATTTCGATGTACGGAACGTCATTTGTAGTGGCGATTTACAAACTTAAAATATGTGGCGTCGAATTCTGGGGGTAATTTTTTAATAATAAATTGGATGAGATGAAGTGGGAAATGGTTCTGGCCAACTTGAGGTGCGATGTCTGCATTTTTCTGGAAAGAAGAGACTTTGCTTATATTCTGTGTTTCTCTTCTGGAGCAACAGTTCGGACAGATCATATGTGTGCAGACAGAAATTCGCTGGAGTCAACTATAAACACTGGGGAACCTTTCAAATTTAAGACAGTCGCAATTGCTGTAGAAGATATACTGTATTAAAACCAAAATAGAGCATCTCCTCGTTTGGATATTGAAAATATATCGCTTTCTTCAGGATTGCGAGAATATTCAAGCCATGTTCGTAGCATACATGTGATACGCAGCAATTAATTCTTCAGGGGATCACGTAAACGTCGTCCCTTTGATGATCTGTGCTATTTTCTCTAGAGTAAAAGTTAATCATGTGGGCAGAATAAAAAAGAAGGATGTGGGCCTTCAAGAGTTGAACCTGTCAGAGGCAAGCTGTTTGGAGCAAGGCAGTTTTTGAAGTGTTTCTTCAATACAGTTACGAGGAAAACATGAAAGAACAGAATTATTATGCAAGATTCTGTCTTCTAGTTTGTGACGACGTGAAGCCTAGTAAAAATATAGCGTTGTTTGAGTGGATTAGACTAGATTCTTTTTCCACTGCCACCCTGAAAATGGACTCTTTCGAAAAGTTTTTTTTAAACCATCTACCTAATTGCCGTTTATTACTTAAAAGGAAGCATAACTTTAATGTATGTATATCTGTTTTAGGCATTTCAATGGCAAAGAAGTTATTTAGAAAGATTTTCTTCGTAAATTAACAGAGTTTTGTTGTAATCGGTTAAAAGAAACTGCTCCTGCTTTATACAAGCGCATGAAAAAGCAAGAATTTCTCCTTGGGGAACAGTTGCTGCGAAACACCGCACTTGTATTTATGTGACTGTAAACGCGGGGAAATAAACCTGAACGTCTTTAAACGCTGTGGAATACTGAAACACTTGGCTCGCACTTCGTCACGATTATACTAGCTTTCTGATTCATAGGCATCGAAATGGTTTATACACTAGGGAACGTGCTGCAGAATTGATAATTTGATATTTATGCTTTTATTTAACGACACTCTAAATAATTCTGCATTTATGTTATCGAAAGGTATGGTGAATGATGAATTGGGAAGAATTTGCAATGAAGTGGTCGTGGCCTAATGGAAGTGATGTCCCGCAGTTTGCCTGGAGAAATTATTAAAAGTACTGTAATGTAACATTGAGGCAGTTCGTGCAACCATTGTTGTAGTGGAAAATCAACGAGTGTTACACAACCTGTGTGTGTATTTGTAGCCTTAGGCATCCAGCATGCAATGTGCATGCACCGTATTGTCATATGAGACCTTCCCCTTCTACAGTATTTTTCCATATTATCTATTACAATAGAGCACGATTTTATTGAGCATAAAATATGTGTTTCGAGTTTCTCTAAACTATTGTCTGAAACGTATTTCATTCTAAGAAGAACTGAGCGAGATATGATCAAAAATGTAAAATGGTCTTCATGTAAAGTACCCTTTATTATTTTCCGGTTTTAATGAACTTGCGTTTTCGCGACAGATTTTTTAAAAATCCACAAGTATCAAATTTCATGAAAATCCGTCCAGTGGGAGCCGAGGTGTTCCACGCGGACGGACAGACAGACGGACAGACATGACGAAGCTAATATTCGTTTTCTTCGCTTTTTCACGAGCGCGCTGTTCTCAGGATATCAGATAACTTGGTAGAGAATCGATCTAGCCATTTCTCGAATACGATTCTGGAGCTTTACTCTTACACCAACTTGCTCAGTATTTGTTAGAATTGTTCCCCGACATCACAAATCTTATTAACCGTATAATTAAATAAGTCAAAGAGGGTCAGTGAATGAGCGAGAAATTATAGTCTGGGTGGACGGTTTCTGATTACCGGTAACGTAATTGATCTCTTCTTTACCTGTACGTCTGAGCCTGCGGTGCAACCAAACCAGCATCTGCTCCCAACAGAGAGAATTCTCTGTTCAGGGATAAAGCGGTTGCAATGAGCAACCTGCCTCCATTTAATACATGAAGAATGTGTGGAGATTTAATTTCACTCCACCCTACGTCCTCCTTCCGTATCGCTTAAAAAAAGATGGAACTTTTCTTTAAACCCCGTACCTTACTGAAGCAAGATTCGAGTATAGAATTGCTAAATGTCATCCGAACTTCGCCGCTAGGTAAGTTTTTCCTCTTAGGGGAATTTTTCAGGTAATTTTGACTGTAATGTTTTGGGTGCGATGTGTAAGCGTATGCAGGAGAAATCATTCCGATTGCCATGGCTTGCTGAGGGGCTTTCTGCTTTCTCCATTATTTGAAATTTAAATATTATGACCATGGAATAACATTATCGTTCTCTTAAGGCAGAAGGTGCTGTCTACGCCAGAGGCAGTCTCTCTCTTCTGTAGTTCAGGTTCCGTTCAACATTAAAATAACCATAACGTAACTTACCTCAACGTAAGTCCCTTGCAATGAATATATCTTTCTCATATCTCTACTTGGAGAATGTATATCTAACCGAAAGTGATCGCCAATTGATTAATATTGCTGCTCTGGTTTTGGAAGGTTCCAATTACGATTATGTCATTCTGGCATCAGTCTAACATGACTCAGTTTTCAATTGTTTTTCCTCAGTCCTTACAAGAATAAGGTAGAGAGTCATTGTATAAGGCATGACCGCTTCATTTTACTTACTCTGTACTCCATTACTATTTCTAGTAATACTATTAGTAGTACAGTAGTAATAGTAGTAGTGTTGGTGTTGGTAATTAATAATGGTACTGTACCCGTATGGTGTAAAGTGCGAAACTAAAAAAAATTTACCTTGATTAAAATTACACCGAACTATTTCGTACGATTGCAATGTTCTTTCTTGTTTCACAAAATTTCATAGTAGTATACTTAGTGGTGCCGGCTTGGTTTATCCACAGTATTAGGCACTGCCGCCATTTTGGTTTAGATAACAAAGGTAAACAATGTTTTACAGTGACGTCTCGAATGACGTTCTTTTTTTTCTTTAATGATATCCATCAGTTAATATATATAAATCGGTATCCTAGTCGAATTCTCGATCAGACAGACACAAGGAAATTGTTGATAATATAGTAAACATGAAATTAATTAATTCGGAACTCAAAATGTTAGGACATGCGTATAGAACTAAATCTCCAGGCTTTACGATACTTGAGATGCTGATAGTAATGCAGCTGGTCAAAGAAATTAATTGCGATGTGTGCGATTTTGTAAGGTGCGTATTACTTTGGTAGAAATAAATACACAAGGGATTATGAACAGAACTGAAAAAAACCTAGCTGGTTACGGCGTAATGTTTTGTCTTTCGAATGTGTTTCTGTTGCTGACAGATGTTTGATTTTATGTGAAGGGCTGGTTGCTTCCTTTTTTGGTTGAGAGTTTCAGATAAACATTAAAACTTCTCTTAGTCGCTTTCGTAATTGTTGATGCACAAAGAATGCTTAAACCTCAATATGTAGTTTTCTGTAAGAAATATTGACTCACAAAGAATGTTTCAAACTCAGTATGTAGTTCTCTGCACGCTTTTGCCTTTTTCATTATTCCCTGTATGATATTAAACATTTGGTTTATGCGTGGCTTTAATGGAATAAAACAAAAATGTTTTGTGAAAATCGGCCATACGTTTCTAAACATGGAAGAAGGCGGAATCCAACCCAACAAACAGGGACACACACACACACACACACACACACACACACACACACA
>Ga0123352_10012323_pt1 | contig 13516 bp, 4 predicted proteins | sample TergutLab28metaG_FD_89700 | JGI IMG/M metagenome (GOLD analysis project Ga0123352, IMG submission 89700) | Labiotermes labralis P1 segment gut microbial communities from Petit-Saut dam, French Guiana - Lab288 P1 | ecosystem: Host-associated > Arthropoda: Insects > Digestive system > Gut ...
AAAGGCGTGACCTTAGGCTCGGTAAAAGGATAGATTCGTAATCGCCAATTAGTTTGTATTCTTAGCGGTTTACCGTCGTAAAGTGACATTCTGTCACTCAGGACATTTGACCGCTCCGGATAGATAGAAGAAAACAAAAAATAAATTATTTTTAGGAGGAGAACAATGAAAAAACGCATACTTGCAGTACTGATCGCAGCAATTATGGTAGTGGGTCTTTTAGCGGCTTGCGCTGAAGAAGTGGTACCACCGACACCCCCTGCTGAGACACCGCCACCGGCACCGCCACCACCGCCGCCGCCACCACCACCGCCGCCACCACCGCCTCCGCCACCTCCACCACCACCAGCATCACTAATATCAACGTTCATGTCTCCATTAGATAATTCGCCCATCCATTCACTCCCCAGGTTATAGAGCACTTCATAAACAAGTGTACAACACTTTTGCCCTGACTAATTTAAACGATTGCAAATCGTGACGATTAATTGATAGGCGTTTAAACTCTGTATCGTAGACTGCTCGAAACGATGCTGAGTTCAGGTGTGCTAATTAGTCTTTCGTCCCAATCTTTGCTAAATCAGAAAGTCGATGTATACTTTTAATCCTAAAAATGAAAAAATGCGAACATGCAGCACTGTGATCACTCTGTGTTTGCTTCTACGTCCTGCATCTCTTCTTCCGACAGAATTGACCGATTTTTACTAAACGTGATAGAACATGAGAATGTAGTATATCCAAACGCCGTGCCTTCCAATTCCCTAAAACAATAATAACAAGATGGCAGAGGCGCGAGTCTCTGAAGCGGGAGCGACATTGACACCTCTTAACTGTGGGCCAGGAAGTGACGTATGGTAGGAGACATTGTAATAGATACATCCTCGTTTAGGAAATGTATTCATAGAGCATGAAACGACTGTCGACGTGCGAATTTATTTTAACGTTCCACTTTCTGATGATAACCCCTGAACTGTTACACATAAACCATAAACGTACTTAAGGATTACACTTTGTTTGCATCTCAGCACATATAAAGATGGCGACATGTGAATGAATGTATTGTACAGTGAAAACTGTGAAACATGTCTATGACGGTACGGTATGGGACCTATATTTTTTGAATGCAGGCTTTTTTCTTGCACGTAGAGAGTTGAATTACCGATTATGTACAGCATATGTTCTTTCATCTTGTGTAAAAGCAGGAGTTTTTTTTATAAACAACGTTACGTGTACTCTTCGTTTCCATTAGTGTGCTGAATTAAAGAACATGAAAACTTCCAGAAATTTTTCCGTGTAATACTTATTTGCTTTCCGCGTTACACAGTTTCCGCTTATGAAAGTTGGTTTTATAACTTTTCTGGGGCTAGGTCCTCGGTACTGCAGACGTTCATCGTTAAAACCAGGCTTCCCTTGTGTCGAGATTCCGTTTAAAACAGGTTCCACTCTAATAAGAAGTCTATACTTATGCTGCGTCACGCGGTAATCGGATCCCGACGTTTCGAAGTAACCGGTTTTCATCATCTTCAAGGTCGTTAGGAGCTACAGATCCTTAAACATAAAGGTAGTGTGTTTTTTTCCCCCGGGAAACGTCGGCTTCCGATTATGCATTGACGCAAATTCGTAACCCAAAAAGCTTGGATTTCTGAGCTGCACCGCTGCGGAATGCTGTGAGCAGTAATTTATGCACGAAATAAACATACAGTGAATAATAAATTGGCTATTTGATCTAATGGAACGAAAGTTTTAGTTCAGACGACGAACCCTCACGAGTTCTGCTCACAAATAACACGTACGTAGGCCTATCGTTTAATATCAGTTTGTTCCGTTATGCAGCGGCCGTTGCGTTCTTTGCGTGTTTAGGTCCTGGAGAATTTGGTTGGTTGGTTCGAAATATAATTAATCTAAAATCATTTACTACTAATTAGTACGTGTCACGAAACCAGCACGGGGCACCTGTTTTCGCTCTCAAAACAACATTGCTCACGTAGGAATAACAGCAACATGCATGTGTGATTAATCCGATTAGCGATAAAAATTTGTTGATTTCGACTGAACTGAGGCCAGAAGATCATTCACAAATAAAGAGAACTGCGTCATAATCTGTGACAAACTGACAGGGCGTAGCTACCTTCACGTTTTGTTAATGACGACAACTTATTCGCAGTACAACGTCGGTCTCCAGCACTCTTTTTGATTTGTCTATGTTGCGGGTATCCCAGAAAAATTTCAGTTGGCTACTGTCAGTTTCACTTTACTAATTACAATGTATAGACCTGTAGGTGTTGCCGGTCCCGATGGCCGCGCGGTCTAAGGCGTAGGTCTGCGGCCTCTCGCCTACTGAGATCTTGGTTTCGAATCCCACCGAGGGCATGGATGTTTGTCTGTTTTGATTGTTGTGTGTTGTCAGGAAGAGGTATCTGCGACGAGCTGATCACTCGTCCAGAGGAGTCCTACCGACTGTGATGAGTCGTTGAGTGTCATCTAGAAACCTCAAGAATGAGGAGGCCATGGCTGACGTTGGGCCGCAGCGACACGGGGGTGGGGGGAGTATATATATATATATATATATATGTGTGTGTGTGTTACTGATTTTTTAATTTGATGCAGCCTGTTGTGTGTGTTGAATTCTTGTGGCCATGTATAATCCTTATTCCTCCCTAAATTTTCCTTCTGTGTTGTGATTGTGAAAACTGCTCAGCATTCTTACAAAGTATAAAGCGATCTGTGTGCAGTGCCTATTGGTGCTAGGCACACACATACTGTTTCAAGGGCACAAAACTTCCGTCTGCACAACAATGGGAAGTAATATAAGTGACTCACTTCATATTATTGCCTGTTTCGATAATTGGATGATAATTATGTCTTCCTTGATTGCAGTTTACTGCATTCCTTGCGTCTCTTAAAGAGCTTCAAGTGACTTTATTTATGAAGTTCGATAAACATGCACGTAAAGTATCAGTCTAACACATACCTTGCCACAAGTTTAAACCATAAATTCTGGGTTAATTTATAGATTATAACATGAGATTAAAAAAAATATGATAACAGTTTTTAAACAAAAGTCTGGGAGAAAAACAGGCACTTCAACAGTTTTTAATTCGTAATATTGCTGGTGATGTCATTTTGCATCAAATTACGTTCCCATATCTTGTGGTGAACTTCTAATACGCTTTGTTGATTTCATTATGCTAATTGTTTCATTCGTCATTCACAGTCCCTATATTTTAGGGCACAAACTGAGTTCTGTGACGCGTCTCATGTCCTTTACTACATTATGATTCTGCCCGATGCTAGTACTGTCTGTGGAGCATCCCGGTTGCTAAACATCGCGTCCGCGCCATTTCTTGTTGAGTTTACAGTTTCGTACCATAAAATGATCTGCACCGTGCCTTAAACTTTAACAACTTAAACAAAATACGTTCGAGCCGGGATGGTGTAGTCGGCATGGCAACTTGGCTAAGGGGTTCGAATGCCGGTATGGGCAAAAGTTTTTGTCTTCAAAAACCTAAAGAAGAATCTCATATTCTTTTCGGGGCATAAAGTGACCAGGTCGTGAAGTTGAGCACTCATCCCCCCCATATAGTGCCGAAGTTAGAATAAGTGGAGCTATACTGCTGCCCCCCCCCTTCCATGCCTTCATGGTGTGGACAAGGTCAGATTCATCTTTAACCAACGCGCTTGACGTCAAAAACTGATAGAACTTACTGACAGTTTCAGATGAATTTTCTGATGATAAACGAAACATGGTATTCGTTTTGGCTATTAACATTAAGTATACACCTAATTAATAGGCGCAAATACACACAGTTTTTACTTCTCATTTCGATGTGATAGCTGATGCTCATGTAATTTTGAATCCTTTGAACATCACAGTCTTTTTTAATCCTGCTGTGATCGCGGGAAAGTTTTATAATTGCGTTTCTTTTTTGCTGTGTTCGGTGCAGGCAACCTGATGAGTCAGATCCTTCCCATAGTGTCCATCTTAAGTGAGGAATTAGTGGATTGGGAATTAATTGCGAATCAAATCAGACAGTACCGAAATCCGTGATGGCTGGAGGAAAAGTGCGCTTCTGTCCAATGTTATTTTATTCACATTTTGAAATTCGAATGTACTTCAAAATTCTTTGATGCAACCAGACGTGGTTTTATTATTTATTCTGTCGCGCTGTGCTAGTTTTCGGTTTATCTAAAAACATTTGATCATCATTGCTTTTGTATTAAATATTTTGTAATTTTTTTGTTCCAGAAGGTCCGTTTATCCATTTTTAGGCTGGTTCGAAAATTGCAAAAAGTGACTATTAGCTTCGTCGTGTCGGCCTGTCCGGCCGTCCGTCCGCCCGTCCGCATGAAACAGCTCGTATCTCACTCGACGGATTTTCATGAAATTTAGTATTTGACGATTTTTAGAAAATCTGCCGAGAAAATTCGAGTCCCTTTAAATCAGACGCGAATAAAGACATTAATACAAATATGCATTTTTTATAACATCTCTTTCATTTTTTCTTAGAATGAGAAAGATTTCAGACAAACGTTTTAGAGAAAGTCAAAACACACGTAACGTAATCAGAAACTTTTGTCGAAAATCATTCCTGTTATGCGAAAACCTGGAAAAGCTTTGTAGATAGTGGCCGGAAACTGATGACAATATGGCGCATGCGCATTACATGCTGGGTACCTAAGGCTACAAGTAAACACACTCAGGTTGTGATATACTCACTGCTTTTCCACTGCAACAATCCTTGGACGAACGCGCCCCATTGTTACGTTATAAGCACATTGCCTGTCTTGTTCGTACTGTAATAATGCCTTCTCTGGAAAGTGTTTTGGATGGCCTCAGCAATTGAGGAATTTAATTTCTTTCAAACAGTGCTGTACCTATGTACTGTGTATACGTACTGACTGTATATGTGTACACATGTTTACAGATTTTGTTTACAGCCCAAAACGAGTGTGTTCTGCCTCGTGTTATACAAATATTTATCCCTAAATTAACATAAAAATAATTTTGCCCCTTACATTTTCACTAACTGTGCTGAAGATGCTCTATTTGGATATATAAGCTTTTTGTCCTGCTTGACAGATAACCGCCGGCCCAACGCTGCATCCGACGCTCTGCCGACTTTGAGCCGAAGGTCGCGTGTCGTGAAGGTTTAACGGTCAATGTCAGGGGCTCGACAAACGATCGCAGTGATAATAACTTTAGAGAGTCTAATAAAAACTAACCAGAGCGCCGGGCCAGTGCCTGTAAGTAAACTAAAAAAAAATACACTGTGCTTCCAGGTTCACAGAGTTTGTATGTAACACTTTAAAGCCTGAGTCTCGTCTAATAAAACAGGGTGTTTCTTCTACCGTCCTCAGAACCGCAGCTGTCGTGCTCTTGCAGGCTTTCTGTTAGATGGCGCTGCTACTGTTGGTGTGGCGCGAGACGTAATAAACTTTATATAACAATTTTCTTAATAGCACCATCGAAACCGATTGCTTCTCCATTAGAAATTTCGGTTTATCGTCTCTTATTATTTTGATCGTCACAGTGGACACGTACGTACACTTCTTTGCAAAATTCAGAGTTTTTGACATATATACAGCTGGTGCTTGGTAGAGGTATTTGTTATGTTAGTGTGCTTCGTGCATCTTCTTGAAAAGCCAAATATTTGTCTTCATTTAATTATAATACTACACAAACCATCCAAATTTGTTCCCATGTATACCGCTGTATCTGTGTATATGAAGTTTCCAGGTTTTCAGAGATGTATAAGAATTTGTATTCAGTCATTTTCCTGAACAGTCTAGCTGTTGCAATAGAGATGTAGCCTTAGAAGTACAGAATACCACGACTGTGTGTGAACTTCCGTTCACCGTAAAATTAGCTGCTAACGAACTTAAAAAAATTAAACTGATAAGATAATCCACTGAGTTCTATAAGAAGAAGAAATGATTTTTTGACGAACCATTTGATGAAAGGCTTTATGCAATTGAATTTATATCAGCTGATTAAGTTTTTGTAGCAGAATTCCTCTTTAGATGATAATAGTCATTAAGGAAATGAGCACAGTTTATACGTTTACTGTGAAAGTTTATCACTTGTTGCCATGAATTCACTTCTGTCACGTTATCATGAGCTAATTGAATCATATTAACATTAATACATTATTTCATTCTTATTCATTTTTTGTCGAGATTGTTTCTACAGTCCCGTCTCCAAGGCCACAGTTATGAGTATACTGAAGTTTAATACGAGAAATAATCTGTAAATTATTTAATTAAATTATTATTTTAGCCCTAACTCTGAGAGTATTTACTCAAAATAGTTCAAAATATTTTAGCCGTAACACAGAGAGTTTTTATTCAAAACAATAATCAACATTGTTGCTAAAATGTATGTATTTCTTTATTCCGACATTTATACTTTAAATTCAAGTATAATATGTCATTACAGATCAATGAAGTTTACTACAGAAACACTATGTAAATCCACATATACTATCCGACAATTGGTTGGGCACCAGCACCGTAGCCACCATAGCCACCTTGACCAATGTATCCACCAAGACCACCATATCCACCATAACCACCAATGCCTCCGATACCACCAAAATATGAACCTCCATATCCACATCTCATGAACGGCCATTGCTGTGTAGGTAAACATCCGGATTGTCCGGACCGATTACATAATCCATAACAATGCTGAGGACACTGATTCATTGGGTAGAGGTTACATAAGGATACTGGCTGTGGCTGCACCATTACTGGAGGTGGAGGTTGAATGAACGGCTGTATGATCTGTGGAGGAGGTTGAATGACCGGCTGTATGACCTGTGGAGGAGGTTGAATGACCGGCCGGATGACCGGTGGAGGAGGTTGAATGACCAGTGGAGGAGGTTCTATAATGCATTGAGGTCCGCATACATAATTCTGCACGGGAGGAGGACAGAGGTAAGGTATAGGTAGAGGTTGAGGACAATTAGGCTGATGTGTGATTATGCAACATGGCTGGTTTGGTTCCGGATCGTGTGAACATGTTCCGGTTGTAGTTACAATGTGCGTCCTGTTGCGGACTGTCGCTACACTTCCACATGTTTGGTTTAAAGTGTTATAAATGACTGGTGCTGATTGATTTATGACGATGGTGATATTTGGAAGGGTGAAGCTTGGAATTAAAGGCTGGACGGGTTTGTCTTTGCAACATTCTTGTTGTGGGTGTGTGTGACAACATTGTTCTCTTTTGGTACTTGTACAGCAGTCTTGTTTAGGGCAGCAGGTCTGGCAGCATGCACTAGAACTAGAACTAGAGCACGTATGGCATTTAAATGACGAGCATTCGCACTTCGTGCGACAGCAAGACTGACAGCATGAGCTAGAACTGGAACAGGTGTTGCAGTCTGTCGAAGAACATTTAGATTCAGTACAGTCTGTGTCTGGACATTTGTTACTCAGGCAGGCGGAGTAGGATCTGTAATCCGTCCCTGAGCATGGATCGTTGTTGCACTCAGCACTGGCAACTTTGAGGAAGCACACCGCCGCAGCAGCCGTCAGGAGGCAGAACTTCATCTGCAAAAATTACTTTGTCACTTTGATATGTTCCATACTCCATGGACTAATTATATGCATATTATGTTTCATACTCCATGCATTAAAAATAAAATTTATCCAAGACCAACAGTTACACTTTACTTTCATTGATATGCTATTATTGTATAATGGTCAGCGACATGTTTCTATTACTCATTTGGCCAGGCTAACTTCATGTTAATTTCTTTGAGAACAAGAATACATTTATAACTAAAATGTGTCTGAACGCATTATAATTATAATTACTTTCTTGTTCTCAAATAAATGACCCTGAAGTTGACAACATGAGTGGCGGAAACATGTTGCTGACCATGATACAATAAAAGAACTTCTATAAATTAAAATGTATGTGTTCTTTTTCAATACAGCTTAATTTCTTGGGTCTTTTTACGTTTTCTAAGGTACTTCGCTGTTACTGACTACGGTTGGGGATTGACAGAGTTGTATCGAGCAAGTTGGCCGCGATAGCCCAGACGGTAAAGAAACTTTGTACAGGCTGGACGGTCCGGGGACCTAATCCTGGTGGAGGCGATATTTTCCACACACTTCCAGACCGGCCCTGTGTCCCACCTAGCATCCTGTACATTGGGTACCAGGTCTTTGACCACCTACCCTCATCTAGAGCTGAAATAATGGGGAGAGTATCGCTGTAACTCTACTCCCGTCCTAACCCTTCGTGGCCGGTTATAGGGTGAACTTTATCTTTTACCTATACCGAGCAAGGTGGGTCAAAAGATGATTCTTCTCTTTCATGCGTGATTTCATACTTCCGCCGCCAAGTATCTGAGAAGAGCGCTCTTCTGTGTTATTACGCAGCGAGTAGTGGTTCTGTTCTGAATCGTTTCTGGGAAGTTTACTTCTCAATTCTAGCCTGCTATACCGATTGAGGATTTACATGTTCTTCAAAACAACAGGTATGCCTAATGAATTAAGAGAAGGATGAGCATATGTTTCAGGCTATTAGGATTCACCTCAAAATTGTATGCGCCGTGGTTGTGAGAAGGAGCAAGAGTTGCACTGAGGACCCACATATTTTGGGCGCTACCATGCAAAGTTCAGTCGCCTGATTTTGAGGCGTCAGAGATTTTTCTATCACCGGAATACGACGTGGCCTTGTGTGCGTTTCTTCCTTCGTTTAACACTTTAAGGAGAGAGGTTATGGAACACGAAGCTTAACGTTAGTTCTACACTCTCTGATTTTTTGGATCACGGAAAATACAGCGATTATTTCCTTCTACAGAATGAAGTGATTTGTTTTTTGAACGGAGACGGACTGCAGATTTAATATTACACATATTGTGTGCGGTTGTCTTATACACATTGCGTGCGGTTTTCTTATATATGAGTTTTATTAATAAATGCTGCACAAAGATTAGTTACTGAACCGAAGCACAATCACTCACGTAGTAAAAGTCGTGTAACAAACACCTTTGACATTCACTCCACCGAAAACAGTAGCTGTTTATACTAAGAGATGTTTGGTGACAGCTATTTTACAGTTTTAAGTTTTGCAGTTTTAATTTCTAGAGTTTTACAAGTTACATTTTAATACTTCGTTTATTTTGTAAGCTGAACAATTTTTGTTAATACTTCACGCCAGTTGACTGTTGTATAATTTTGGTTTGTTATGTTTACTGTGTACTGATACATAATACGCTGCCTATGTGTTTATAATATACGGCTGTTTAATTATAGTATCTCAATGAATTCTTCATAGAAAGAGAAATATTTCAGACAAAAGTTGTAGAGAAATTGAAAACACAGTCCTATGTGCAATAACTCTTTCCCAAAATTGTACCTTTTCTGAGATAGTGTGGAAAAATATCATGAAGCCGGACAGGCCGCGGATGACGATATAATATGGTGCATTCGCTTTACATGCTGGAATAATTAGACTACAAACAGACGCACTGAAAATATGTAATGATTCTTGGTTTTCCGCGACAATATTTGTTACGCGAACGCGCCTTAGTGTTACTTTATGCGTGCATTACGTGTCATGGTACTTGTTGGAACGTGTTGTTGCTTATTTTGTAATTGGCTTCAGGGTTATTGAGTTAGCGCGTTAATAACCCAGACCAGAAATAAAGTACTCTTATTTTTGGCGATGTTACAGATCAGTTAATCAAATTAGTTTTTCTAGGTTTAATTCTGGCAGTGTGATCTGTGGATAAGTAATTATTACCATATGGTGAGGCCCACAAGACACACGGATACCAAAAAAATACCTTGATTGTGAAATTTGGTATTAGAAAATTTGCTGAAACTTCAGCAGCCTCGACACAATAAGGACGAGCTGCTGTTAATTCCTTTAACTGACTTTAACCTACATGAACCCCCCCCCATGTAACTCTTTAAAACCATTCGTAAGGCTAAGTTTTATTTTTTTTTGTACCTAACCACAATCAAATAATTTTCAGACATAGACGGAAGTGTTACCACTTCGACAACTAGCTTGGTAAATCCGGTAACATTATCTTCATACCTGAAGTGTTTCTTATACAAAACTTAAATGTTATATATTCAAGACGTCTTCAGTTTCAGTGAAATCAGAACAACGCACATTCCGTATGTTCTGTACTTTATTTATTACATAAATACTTTGTTGAAGTTTTTCTTTATATAAGATCAGGGTCATGGCGATAGAAATATTTACGTGTATCGTTGCATTATGTACGGTTAAGTTTTCATTTAAAAAATTTACTGTTCCTTTAAAACTAATTTGTTTTAATACTTACAGCATACCGCAATACAAACAGTATGCACACTAGTGAAATGTTTTCCGTATACAATAGCCTATGTGCTTTCAGCCGCTCACTCGGCCATCTTCAGGGAGGCAAATGAAAGAATAAAAAATCGTAAGATTGTAGAATTCTTGAACTGACGGACCAAATACAAGGTGTAGAGTACGGAGTGGTGTACTGTGTCGTGTACAGCTCACTACACTATATTGGATGGAGTATTGCTAAGTGAAATGCTTTATGTACCGTCCATTCACTACAACACAGTTGTCGTAAGCTTCATCTTATGCATTTTAAACTATGATATTTGTCATTGTCATTTTATGTCTTGGATTGGCTCTGTCACTTCAAAAATTGTGTCATCGTTAACTTCTTATCTTTTATATTGCCTCCGTGAGGATGGCCACTTGAGTGGCCGAAACTTGTAGAAGGAAATTGCGTATAAAACCTATTTCACTAGTGGGTGTTATGTTAATGTATTGCATATATTCAGTGTTGTTTATTATATATATACAATTATGGCACGGATTATGTAAAGTTTATTTCGAATACTCTGGAACAACTGGGAAATTTCTGAACTTTACACAGTGTGAGGTGCGACTTCAGGTAATATACAGTACGTGTTTTTAAGCACCCTTTCCTTTAGTAAAATTTTTAAATGTCTTCTTGTTTCCTTCTAGAGGTAACAGTACGATCTAGGCCTGAACTAGGTTCTCTGTAAGATTGTGCAATTAACAAGTTACACGGAGATTTAAAGTACTGATTCTGCTAATCGTTTAACATATAAAAATTTCTTACCCTTCAGGGACGCGTAAATAATCTTACCGTGTGTAAGGCAGCCACTGGTGAAGGATACATAAACATCTTAACCCAGTTTGGACACTTACGTTCTATTTTCTGAAGCAGACTCTAAATGTTTTCCTCAGGTTTACAACTAGCCCCCGCAATGGCCACATTCATTCTCAGTTTCCAATTAACATTTTATAAGTTTATTATATCTTAGCGCAACACTAAGAACATATCTTTATAAATACGCATCTTCGTTGATCCTCTTAACACCGTCTAACACGGCGGTTACTATGTTTGTCACTTGTTTTACGTGAAAAAGAATTTTTGCCAAAATGTATCTATGTATTTCATAAGATTCTAAAATCAAACATCCTTTGATTTTAAAAACAGACCCAACCGGACTGATTTGTAACGAGTGTCTGTATTTTGCATATGTGGTAGTAACTGAATGTCTGTGAATTGTTTAAAACATGTCAGTGTAGAACTGATAAACATTTATTACACCTGCCGTTTTTAAAAGTTGTGTTATCAAAATTTAGAAATTGAATTCTTTGTTTGGTTCACGTATGTCCCTCCTTTATTTTAATTAAATATTGCAATCAAACCCCAAACATTATGCGAAAACTTCGACTTCTGAGAAGAAATGAACACACGAAAGATGTATACATGATCTTACCTTTAGAATTTCGTTGCTTGGCAGCGATTGACAAAGCAGGAAGTCCGATACTGGCGACGAGCTAGTGGAATTCTGCTTCGTTATCTGTAAATGTGGTGTCATTTATAGGGTCCCCCGTGTTTGTTTGTATGGGTGTGACAGACTGGAGTTATTTATTCTGTAGAAAAACATCGGTCTTTTGCAGTAGTATTACCTTCAACCTTACTGCCAATCCTTTTTGTAGGCGAAGTAATTGAAAATTTTGAGAAACGCATAGTGATAATTGGTATGCAGGTTGAAGGATGTGGCCCGCTTGGCAGAACTAGATATGGATGGAAGAATGATGTTAAAATAGGTATTAGAGAATAAGTGAATGCGGGTGTGTTCTGCATTCGGGAGGCTCAGATTGGAGGGCGGGGGACATGGCGATGAACTATTTTGTTCTGCAAAACACTAAGAATATTTTTTGTTCACTCTTTAAATTATTAATATCTAAAGGACTCAGCTGTATGCATTTGAGTTGTGTAAAGGAATAGTTTCAGGGCTCAAAAATTGAAAAATAAGTCAAGAATTTGTAAACATAATGTATCTGACATGCCTCTGTAAATACATTTTGGTATCGAGTTTGGTGGAGTTGACAAGAAAGACCCACACAGCTGTTTACCGACACCTGTTGGAGATTGGTTGTTTGGATGGCATGAAATGTTCTAGAGGAAAATATTAATAATTATCTTAGGGATATACGTTGTCAGGAAGACAGCTGAATCCCATCTAATTTTGGCTTTTGATGTCAGGTCTAGACTACTTCGTAGTTCAGTCTTCTGTGACTGAGTTTCGGGTTACCTCTAAGGTCACGAAGAAGAAAACCGATTCTTCCAACCGTAATATCATATCCGATTCACCAGGTCAATTTTCGGTCATAAGTTTTTAGTTTTGAAATTCACGAAAAATAAATTAGCATTATTGAATTCTGCAGACCATTTAGCTTCGAATCCACAAACACTGTTTTTAGTTATACATGAAATGTATTTATAAATGTTTGTCTAACTAACTGTTGAACTAAATAACTAACTGATTGATTGACTGACTGAAATAAACGAAACTAAACTTAATTAAATAATCTCATGGAAATAAATCCTTTTGGAGAAGCTAATAAGATTTAACCTTGTCAAGGGAATTCCCGCAAGTTATGACAACCACAGGTTCATTACAACATATACTAGAACCCGTCACCCACCCCTAACCTGATTCAGATCCATCTAGTCCAAACCCCCTTCTTGAGGATTTATTTTAATATTATTTTCCCACTGCCAAGGTGTCTAGAATGTTTCTTTCCCTCAAGGTTTAGTACCAAATTCCTGTATGTACTTATCATCTCTCTCACAGGTGTCTAAAATGATCCCTTTCCCTCGATTTTCACTAGCAAAATTTTGTCTGCACCTCTTATTTCTCCAATAGTTTCCAAATTCCCCTCCAATTCTTTTATCACTCGAATGTCCATTGTTGGCTTCAGGAAACGTTTTTATTGACCACTTTTATATTAGATACTGATCGCAACAGATTCTATCCGTTGCTAGTCCAAGCGTGGGTTTGGTGGACATTGTGACATCGACACCGTTTTTTGCCTGTAGTTAAGTTTTCTTATGTTAATATCATTCCGTCAGTGCCACATTCTCATATTTTATTCATCTGTGCGGCCGCTGTACATTATTAACAGCTGACGGCCATAAAAGTTGTGCACGGAGAGACCATTGGCCCA
>Ga0123352_10012324_pt1 | contig 13516 bp, 3 predicted proteins | sample TergutLab28metaG_FD_89700 | JGI IMG/M metagenome (GOLD analysis project Ga0123352, IMG submission 89700) | Labiotermes labralis P1 segment gut microbial communities from Petit-Saut dam, French Guiana - Lab288 P1 | ecosystem: Host-associated > Arthropoda: Insects > Digestive system > Gut ...
ATTTCACGGAACCCGAAGGTTCATTACCGCACTCACAAGCTTCCGCCACCTGTCTCTATCCTGGGCCAGCCCAATCCAGTCCATATACCCACATCCCACCTCCTGGAGATCCATCCTAATATTTTCCACCCATCTACGCCTAGGTCTCCCCAGTAGTCTCTTTCCCTCCGGTTTCCCCACCAAGACCCTATACACCCCCCTCTCCTCACCCATACGCGCCACACGCCCAGCCTATCTCATTCTTCTCGATTTTATCACCCACACAATATTGGGTGAGGAGTACAAATCATTTAGCTCCTCGTTATGCAGTCTCCACCATTCCTCCGTTACCTCGTCCCTCCTAGGTCCAAATATTCTTCTCTACACCATGTTCTCAAACACCCTCAGCTTCCTTTCCTCCCCCATTGTCAACGACTAAGTTTCACACTCATACGAAACAACAGGCAAAATTATAGTTCTATATATATTGATCTTGAAATTTTTGGATAGTAACCTGGAAGACAAAAGATTCTGCCGTACACCTTAAAATAAAGCAAAAAAAAAATAAAATTTTTGCCCGTGTTTTACTACGCGTGTTTAATAATCTCCTTATTTTAATTAAGGGCTTATTAGTACGTGGATCTGCAACAGGTATTTACAAAATCAGGGAACCCCTCAAGATTTACAGATTTTAATCAAATCTTTGAGTCAGCTGTCGTTGACACTACAAATTGCCAATTCTGCGCTTGCGCTTCGGGTGCTGTAAGCGTGGTGATGGAACTGCAAACTTGAGTTTCCTGCTAAGCAAGAGTTGCGATACTACACGCTGGAGAATCTGTGCTCCTTCCGTACCTGTGTTTGTGTTGTTTATTTTGATTTGCCAAATATTCAGCTCACATGCAATGATAGGACAAACTGAGTACGGAGACATTGTGTAGAATCGTATATCCAAATTCAACCGAAAGTCGCCAAATTTGAACTCTTTTGCATTCAAATTTTTTCGTGATTTCCAACATTCAATCATTTCGTAATCTGTACTACGACAGGTCCATAGCCTCTTCCGCAGCGACTTCTCCCCAGAGTGCGGTCTAGTACTTCATCTCTCTATTTCCATCATCTTCTGATTTCCGTAAGGTCATTCGATAGTTGCTTACGTCCAAATTAATTTTTCAGAAAATATATGTTTTTTAATTTTAAAAGTTTAAAATCAGCTCTTAGATAACATGGTCTAAAAGAAACCAACATAAAACACTGTAAAATAATCTATCTGAATTCGACTTTGGATCTAGTACAACGGAAAATGCTATCGAATTTACCTTTACATCTTATCAGTAATATTTCAGATGCATGTAATGGAAAATATATCTCTCATTCTCGCCTTTGTAGTTTTCGTGCTGATTAATGTTTTTTAGTTGAATGGCACAATTACCAAACATATATTATTAAAAGAGCCCAACTAAATGCACTTATAGAAATTTCTTTACAGTATCATTACATATTATTATATTCTCCTAAAGTTTTCAGTAAAATTAGGACCATGATCAGGGAGAAACAATTACAAGAGATGTATAAATTTTCTCATAAAATGCAGCTTTTGCCTACATAAAAATTATACAACTAAAATGCAAATTATATGAAAGGTGTGTTAGACTGGGATAAACAACTGACTATTTTCTCTCTCTTTCATGATACGAGGCCTGTGACATTTCTCTTATAAGCAAGTGGTGACCAGTAAATAAACGGTTCATTTTCTGTATAGTGTCTGCAGTCTTCTCACTTCCATCTACAGTACTGTATGATATAAAGTTTTCAATATAACTTCGTGACAGAAGAGAGCTGCAACCACAACTGTCTGCCGACATTTCGAATATTCTTCATAGGGGGAGAGCACAAATTTTTCCAAACACGTAGGCGCCACCGTAAAATTCTAGGCGTCACGAATGTGACATGAATCTAGTTCATAACAAGGACTCACATGTATTGGGCACCACAGAACAAAATTTTGTACCCGGACGACCTGGCGCCCGATATTTGTGTAACTCGGCAAGAAAGAACGAACGGACTTTATCTCGAAAATTACTAAACTTCATATATAAAGAAAGAATGTAATAAGAACTTCGCTATCTGCGATAGTAGTCTTTCAGTATTTGCCTTTTCTCCTCAGAACAAGCAATGCTGAAACTGCTGGTAAATTTAAAAATACGGGAATGTTTCAGGCCTATAACATGTGGAATTTGATTTTGGTATGGTGGGCCCTTATTCCATGTAGTCTAGTAGAAATGTGCCGAAATTTTGGAAGAATATCAGTAAATATTCAAAGTACTGTACTGCATAAAACCCCAGAAGATAGTATTTTTTAATGTGACAAATATCACATAGAACTTGGTTGAGTTTTATTTTTTGTTACGACGTAATGCAGTGCAATTTGGCGCAATTCTGAAGAACTTCTTAATGTTACACCCTAGAAGAAAGTCCAGAGATCAACAGATTTGTCCGCAACTCTAGAGACCGCCTCACTTTCTTAGGAACCAGAATTGTGACGTCAAGCAAGTTCCGCAAACAGAACTCACAAATATCGCATACAGTCGTACAAAATTCAGTCTCTTGGGGTTTGTTAACCTTTTTGGGCAACGTTAATATTAGCAACTGTGGAAAAATCAGGACTTAATCCTGTAACGTATATTACTGAAGAGCTGTAAATTTCCGAATTTTTCGGTTATGTGGATGTTAGAACATCTTATATTCTTTCAGTCACTAAGCTACAAGAGTAACTGCATTGAAAAAAAAAACCGTGTCAAAGGTTCAATTAGTGGTCTGTCCATCTTCTTTCGTATTTCGGTTGGGTGCCCTTGATATCTCCTATTCTTCTACTTATATGTGTACTGCATCTTCAGGGCTAGACTTTCAGGTGTGCTTTCGAAATATTTTAGTTACTTCTTGTGATTACTCCTTGTTATTTTTATCCTTATCTCTTCACGCTTTTTTTCCACTATTATCTCTCTTCTGTTTATGATCAACTAATTACTGTGTACTAACACAACTGATTAACACATATCTGCCATTCTCAGTCTCCCCAATTCTGTTATCAATTTCTTCAATTATGTGGATATTAAAGGTAACATGATTATTTCACTACTAGACGTTAGCATCTTATTATTTAGCATAAATAAACGGCATGATGAACAATATGGCACGCAGGTTTTTCACATGCTGATTCCCAATATATTACTTTGATATCTCCAAAATAATTAAGGTATTATACAGAAATATGAAGCCTGAAATTCATGTAAGGTTTAAAAGTAAATTTCCTGTGCATGGACACAACACAGATTCTCCTCTACGACTAATTATTAAATATTTTTAAAAAATATTCGTGTTATTTTGATTCGCGAACCTGGGAAGGTTATATGGTCAAAACACAGAGGAACTTTATTTTAAAACTCTCGGTACATAAAGCACCTTGCGTGTTTCAAACAGTGAGTATGGACGAATAGTTTATATCCGGCTGTATTCTTAAATTGAATAATTTTCCAATGTATTTATTCGGTATTGCTTTGTATGGAAAACGACGCCCTCTTGTTTAAAGATCTACGATATATGGAAGAAAGTTTCAGTGTACAGAAATACGTAGAAAGACCGGTTTCAGTTGTGAAATAACTCGCGCCTTGCGTGGACCTGGTTTAGTTGGCCATAAATTGTACACAAGTCACTCTGGTCTTTTTATTGAGAATTGCGTAGCACCGTCTAGTTCTACAATGCCTTGTTTTCATTAAAATCAAGGTCCAAACAGTCGTACTTCCGTTTATAGGTAGAACTCTGATTCCAATGTAAAGCACAACCACATTTTTTAACATAGCTACGACAAATAGTCTGAAGGAAGGTGTAGGATTCGAAAACTTGTGGTTTTTGTAATCTGAGACCAACGAACTCATTTCAGATTTTCAGTCAAGACTACGAGCATCCTACAGCACGAATCCTTCAGAGTCGAATATGAGTAAACCTTACCCTGTTAACGTGTAGATTATGGTGAGCTCCTAATAAGGCCAGCAGATGGCAGATGGGATTTAACTAGGCTTTTAAAGGGTTAAAGTATTTTGTTTTATTGAACATAAACAGCTTCTAAAATAGTTATCTATTTTAATAATAGTTTATATGAAACTTGGACAGAATAAGCAGGAACTGCTCCACGTCTATTTAGTTTAAAATATTCGTTTCTTTCTTCCCCCTTCTGTGTGTTGAACACAGGGTGTATATTTGTTCCTATATACGTCATGACGGCATATTTTGGACTGGAGGTATAGCTCCAGTCTTTCTTGACCTCAGAGTGTTGAATGATAACATTTCGGTATAAAGCACAGACACTTCTTACCTTGCAAATTGTCTAAACGTTTAAATCTCCAAGCGTTGAATTATTTAATTATTAATACAGTTTACACCACGAGGTTAACGCATGTTGAACCCACTGCGGATGGTTGGCGATGGAATGTTCCTGCTACGTTATCTATATCTCTTAGTTTTGTCGACTTCGTATCACTAGCTAAGGAACGACTTTTGTCTTAACACTTGGATGAAATGCACAGGATAATTGCCACAATCTTTGTCCATTTCGACTGCGCAGGCAGTAATGGCAGTGCAAACAATGGTTCTTATAGCGATATTCAAGTTTTCCAGCCGTGTTGTTGAATATTCAGTTCTTCTGAGTTGTTACGCCGTGTCGACTGGTGAATAGTTTCCGACGTATCCAAAGATAATCTTCACGTTTCAACAGCCCATACAAAACTGGCATATTGTTCCCGAAGTTTCGAAAGTAGTTTTGGATTTATCTGTAGAGTGAAACGGTCAAGAAGTGACTTGTTTTGGACTGGGTAAACCTGAAGATAAAAACTCTAGGCCTTTCGAAACAACGATAAATATTTGCTAGTATACACGGCGTAACGAACCGGAAGATCTGAATGTTCATTCATTCCCCGTTGCACACTTATTAATGACACTGCAAACAATGTTGCACTTTTACACATTTACTGATGACACTGCAAACAATGATTCCGGTTTACACAGTTTCTGATGACACTACAAATAATAATTCCCGTTTACACACACGCATCAGCCTCACTGTAAGTCCGAGCAGTGTGAAGTCCGTTTCATTCTTACCAGGCACAGGACCTTTACTTGTAGAATAAAAGACTTTTCCACCCACAGTGCAGAGAAGTAGAAAGAAAGAGATAGAAGTTATTACTGCTATAAAACCCGAGACAAAGCTTCGCTATCTCCTTCTTCCACTAGAGCCCATAAAACTTTTCATTTCAGGCTCCCTCTCCTGGTATATGACCCTCACATCAGCCCCGAAGTATAACAGACTCAATTCCCCACCACACCGAATTCTTTGCTTCTTTTCTCCTTCTTTTTTTTGAGGATTTCAAAATTGCTTTTACCTACAGTGTTCAGTTTAAAATTTATATCCTCTGGCATCCTTACAGAAAACTGCAAAGCCTTTAAGAGTCGTAAGAAAGATGAAATGTTATAGGGTATAATGTTCCTATATATTCGAGTAAAAAAAGGAAAGAGACTGAACGGCTACAGTGAAGTCTGAAGGTTATTCTGTGGGCCCAAGTTTGGAATGTGGTGAAAGAAACTGATACACAAGTTGCGTTATTTCTTTGTTGGTTGTACCTGTTTTGCGTTGACATTACCGTTCTTGTTGTAGGGAATAGGCCACTCCCTTGGCATTTTCCTGGAGAAACTAGAAATATAAATCTTCACTCACGTTAGCCAGTTCCGAGTGTAAATTTTTGGCCGAGACCTTCAAAATACAAAACAGCATGGTTATTGACTGGGTTGCGATGTTAGGTCGTGTCAGCCTATTGCTTTCAAAATGTAAAGTTGTGCTTAGTCAAATATTATAGCATATGCTCGTATGAAAAAATAGTATACAGCTCCACGTTATTACACTCGGTGTCGAATGGAGGTGTGAGATTTGTTTAGACGGCAGAAGGAGAGCTTCAAGCTTGGGGGGTCTTACCATCGAGGAAATTGATGTTACTTACTTACTGGAAAGGATTAGGGATGTACTTCCCACAGTAGGAACTTTATCGAAGAGACGAGGCTAAGGCTCCTGGCGGTGAATTTACTATAATCACTTCACTTCTTATGAAATTTGACTTTTCCTGGGAAATAAAACAGCCAACCACAGTAGCGGGCTGGGAACAGCCTTCTTCCAAAACCTTCAGGTGTCGGTTGGCAGTAGTGCGAAACTTTCTGTCCCAAGAAGTCAGAGCAATGCCATGTTGTTACATTTTTCAATTCAACCCCCCCCCCACCCCCAAAAAAAATCATAAGCAATTGGACTAGAGTGTACATTCGACAACCCTTGTGGGTTTGACTGTGTACCACGTGACCCGACCGGAACTTACCGAACAACAGACGACTACAGATGTTCCACCCCACACTGTCTACTCTGTTACATGGCGTTATTCGCATTGATTTTGATCCACGCTACACTGACAAAAAAAGGTGTGAAAATGTAGAGCTTTTCGCAGCCTTCAGTATTGATAGAAATGGAAGTCCACATGTAATCAGCCGTTCTATTGAGATACCGGTGTTGTACCGTGAGGCCAAACTACAAACAGGTCTTGCCTTCGCGGTCTAGTGTGACTATTAATTTCATCTTATTAATGGCTGAAGACAATTTTAGACTAGGAATGGAATGATTTCTCTTAAAATTACTCCACTTCACAACACGTAACTGCATAAGCCAGACTGATACAATAGTCATTGTAGTGATTAGACGACATGCTCGATCATCTGGATTTCGATCACGGTAAGGGCAAGGTATAGTTCGCGTGCGGACTAAGGCCACGGAGTTTGTTTTTTTAAGGGCAAGGTATTTTTTCATGCTCCGAGACGTCCAGAATGTCTCTGAGGCCCACCAAGCTTCCAGTTCTTTCCAGAGCGTAAAGTTGCCTCGGAGTGAATTTGACCACAAGCTTCTATATCTGAGGTTAAGGAAGAATATAGTTCTAATTCCACATTACCTATAATACTTAAAGCCGTAAGCAGGAGAAATCTTTAACTTAAAAATAAAGAAAACTGCAATAAATTATATACAATTATCGCAAACATTACTTGACAAACCCAATTATGCATAGAAACAATTTTGAAGTTCTGCTCTTTCCTTATTTCATACCTTCTGATCTTTAGTTGTCTGATTCTTGAATTGTCCCGACATTACCCCTTCTCAATAAACCATCTCTCAGTTACGAATATTCAATACCTTACCTACTACATACCTTACCTTGGTCGTATAATACATGCATTATTTACTACAAAATATTGCCTGATTTCTGGCAAACTAACAATCGGGATGACTTTTCTAAAGGGTCCATAACTCTGCTACAGATATAGTTTAAAATGTAACTGTATTGATGCTTCAGAAAGAAGCCCTATGATTGGTGGGGATGATGGCGCTAGTCCTATTTGTACACAATTCCGAATCGTGATATTATCTTGCAGCGCCTTAGTAACTCGTGATTGTCAGACCAAAATTGCTGCCCCTTTGCTGTTAATATTTCTCTGAATAATGTTCTGATATTTCTCAGCATTTGCCATCTTTAGGGGCCAATATTTGACAGGATAGGCCTTTTGGACCTTGTACTACATTTCCTTGTGTGGAAATTCTGTATTTTCTGTGTTAAAGAAAATTTGTAGCAGCTCGTAAAATTAAATAAAGTCGACTAACCTGCATAAAAATTCCGATTCCTTTACAACACTTTGAGTTCCACCTTAATTTATTTTTGTTTTCTTTTACGGTTTTGTAATTTCCATACACTCAAAAATATATTTTCAGGTAAAATAATTTCTCTGTATCGTTTGCAAAGCCAGATACCTCTAAAATTAGGGATACAAGAATTTCCACAAACCTAGGAGCCACCTTACAACTCTAGGCGCCAAAAGGGTGAGAAGAAGCAATGTGTGCCGACGTGATAACATAGAATAGAGGCTAAATAATGTCTTCGAACAAACACTGTCACCCTCTAATATGAACACCCTGTTCTCTTCTTTCCTGATCTTAAACATCTCCCAATACAAACACTTATTTATGTTACGTAACAGGATTCGAACATCGATCCATGGTCGTTCTGTGTGCAGTGTCGTGACGAGGCACTTGTTGCCACTTGTTCACATTATTACGTCTGCAAAGTGTCTAGCGTGCAGCGCCATTTGTTTCGCGGTGGGTTGAGAGAACTGTAATTGTGATGTAATGATGTGGCTCTTCCATCCGTCTAGAGACCTAGGATACCATCAGTCACAGGAGCAACCTGCTAGACAATACAGTACGTCATGGCAAAGTAGAAACTGAGTCCACTGGCCTTTAATGTTCCGTTCCAGTAGGCTAGTTACATAGTAAACAATGTTTTGCTTGTCTGCTTCTTTCTTTCTTTCTTTCTTCCTTTCTTTCTTTCTTTCTTTCTTTCTTTCTTTCTTTCTTTCAGGTGTTGTTTATTGTGCCTGTGTGATAACATTAAAAACTCTGTATGAATTATTTTTTTTTATTTATGTTCATTTTATGTAATAACACTGCAAATGGGTTAAGTCATTAAGAGTCGCGATAAATAATAATAATAATTTATATATAATAATTATAATATATTAATTTATTATAATGTGTTAATATCATAGTTTAAATTAATATATAATATAGTATATTATTATTATTATTATTGTTGTTGTTATTACTCCTACTTTACCTTTGGGGAGCAGGGTATCTTACTGTACATAGCAACTCCCTACTGGCCGGAGTGTTCGCAGTTTGAACTCAGTGGAGGCAAGAGATTTTCTCTTCTTCACACACATTCTGACCGGCTCTGGGACCCACCAAGCTTCCTGTACAATGGGTACCATGGATAAATAGCAGTCGAGGCGCGGCGTTGAACATCCGCTTCCACTGGCGCCGGGGTTAAATATGAGTAAAGCTATCTCTGCCCTTCTTCTCCCGTCATTGTATGGCATAAAAAGAGGAGATCTTTACCTTTACTTTCACTTTAACCGTCCATTTTATGTTGTGTGTTAGTTCTACGTCATCGTAATCATGTGATTTTTATTAGGCTACTCTTTGTGTAAAGTTTATTCCATTTCATTCTCTAATTTGCAGCACATTATTGTTATTATTATTATTATTATTATTATTATTATAAATGAATTGAAGACATAACTCATTCCTTTTATCAGGTGTCTAAAACGAGCTACCTGCGGATCGCATTTGGATCGCCAATTTGCTGCATGAAGTCCTCTGGTCTGCAAGCCTTTATGAGCTGCAGCAGACGCGGAGAGTCTTCCTGCTGGAACAAATAGGGCAGCTATTGACACAATTTTGATGCCCACGGTGTTATTTCTGACTTCATTAGCTACGCGGCCTGCGTGTTGGGAGTTTAATTTAGTTTTTTTATGTTTTCATGTAAGGTTTTCTTTATGTAAAATTTACTTATTTAAAGTACCTAAATAAGTTTTTTTTTTAATTTTATTTAACACCTGTACCAGTAGTTCGGATCATGTATAACGACAGGGTATCTCATAATAACAAGAAATATAAGACAAGAATGGGTATTGGCTTATCTCCAGCACTGTCCAGGAATTGGCTTGAAGTGAATGACTAAAATTATTAATCAGCACAGATTTTCGAACCGGATCCTCTCACACACATTTCAGAATATGCATACTTTGGGCCAAATTCTTTATTTACTTAGAAATGTTTTAAACCGATATCTCTGTATTGTTTACGCGTTATATTTTCCAACAAGTTTCGCTGTTAATATTTGTAGTATTGTAAATATTTCCTTGTTTATTTCACAATTTTAAAACTTCCTTGCTCATCTTCTGCCACTGTGTTATGAAGATGCACAGAATTTTCCCTACATCAAATCCGTTATCTCGTGTACACCATACGAATGTCTCATGGTCAATGACATTCTCGATATTTTCCTCATCGGAAAATGTGTAGCAGTTTAAAGCTTAACGTGATCAGAAGAAAAGATCTGTAAAGCAGCGTGCTTTCTGTCAATGCCCCAAAACAGGTATGTTATTTTCATAACCGCAGTTCTTAGCAGTCATATTTCACTCTATTACTGTTACTCGTATTTGTATTTTGAGTTATTTTGTCCTTCTTCAAGGCTTGTCCATTTGTGCCATTCTGCTGTCTTCAAGTACTAAAATTAAGCATGTGAACCACATTCATTTATCTAATGTCCGGTTGTTAATGGTATACATGATGAAGTAAGCCGGTCCCAGTGGCCGCGCGGTCTGAGGCGTAGGTCTGCGACCACTCGCCTGCTGAGTTTGTGGATTCGAATCCCGCCGGGGACATGGATGTTTGTCTGTTGTCAGTGTTGTGTGTTGTCAGGTAGAGGTATCTGCGACGGGTTGATCACTCGTCCAGAAGAGTTCTACCGACTGTGGTGCGTCGTTATGTGTGATCTGGAAAGCTCGCGAATTAGGAGGCCCTGGCCCAATGGGGGCTGTTGCGCCAAATAAAATAAATAAATAAATAAATAAAATATTCAAGTAAACATTTCATTTTTAATTAATATATATTGGTGGCTCATTATTATTATTATTATTGCGAGCCGGGATAGCGTAGTTGGTATAGCGACTCGCTACGGGTTGAACGGTACAGGAATCGAGTCCCGGTGGGGGAGGAGGAGGGACGAGATTTTTTCCTACCTGTCTTGACTGGCCCTGGGCCCGGCCAGCTTCTTGTAAGATTGGTATCGGGTCTCTTTTCCGGGGGGGGGGGGAGAGGTAAACCGACCTGGGTGTGCCGTTGATCACCCACCTTCATCTACCGCGCAGGTTAAAGAAAGAGTGGATCTATACTTCTATTCACACTCTTTGGTTTCTTGGCCTGTTCTGCTGTGTAATTTATTATTATTATTATTATTATTATTATTACTCAGTTTGAACCCTCGTTAGTATAATCATAGTTATAAGTTTTACAAAACAATTACAGACTTTTTAAACATTTTCCTGAAGAGGTATGAATATGCTTATAAGGCAGCGTGTTTCAAGAACTGCTGTTGTGTGGAAATTGCGGCAATTATTATTATTAATGTTGTGGAAGAATTTACCGCTCGTATAGGCCTATAGGTTTTATTTACGGCCGGCCACTACCCCTCACCCTTTCTCTCCGTCGCCATGATTTTAATTAGTAACTTTTAAAGTAACATTTCATACGGAGTTTGTACTTAAGGTCTACCTGTGTATGACTTCCATTCATTAAACTCGTATGGTTTGTTATTGACTGTCATCAGTCTCCAAGCTAAATACGGTATAAGATCAGAAACTGTCTTACTCTAATTTCAAAATATTTAGTTCCGTTGCTAGAACGTCGAGAAGATCGTCTACAGACTTCGTCACGTTTGTCTGTCCTGCCGTCTGTTGGAACGAATGGAAAAGTAGGCTTTCTCCGGCCTGATATTCGTATTGTTTGCACTGGGAAATTTGACTAAAATCCAGCGACCAATACTGAACAAGAGTACTAAGATTTTACATGAAGGCTTAAGTGAATTTAAACTAATGTCTCACTGTTAACGAGACAATTGCAAGAAACACGACAGAGCGAGAAAAGCCGTCAAAAAGGATGGTGACCAAGACTTAATGTTAGTTAATATGAGGCCACAAAGATGCCGAACAATTAGCACAAAATCCAAACGCCCCTCAGTACTCGTTATATGTACATTACTTGTTCTGCTTAGTTTCTTTTAGGTCTACTCTACACCACTCGGCATTGGTGTCGGTTCCACCTCACAGTATTCCCTCTATTCGCGTAATGAAATTATTTTAAAGGAAAATTATTTCTCTTTATATATAGGTAGGTTTTCACTCTATTTATAGGCCACGCAGGCCCTTAGGTTGAGTAGAGGTATAGCTCTACTCTTTCTAGGACCTCGGCACTAGATGGGGGTGGGGGTCAGCCCCACTCCTCGGCCGCCTCTACCCCAGGGAAAGACCCGGTGCCCATTGTACAGGAGGTTGGGTGGTCTCCAGGGCCGGTGTGGACGGGCGGAAAATCTCGTCCCCACCGGGATTCGATCCCGGACCGTCCAGCCGGTAGTCAGTCGCTATACCGACTGAGCTACCCGGCCCACTTCTCTTTATATATAACCACGGTAATATGAAGATTGTAAAAGAATCAACCCGAAACTTCATCTCAGCACCAGAGAGATTTGAGTGATAGACTGCATGTTGTTCGGCTGTGGCCACAGGAAAGGTTATGGGTACAGTACCTGTTGGTTAGGAGGCTGGGTTGGTCATAGAAGCGATCTGAAAAAAACTGAAAGGAGAAATATCTGTTGCTCCTACGAGGAGTGAAGTCCCAGTTCCTCAGTTTGCCAGCGTGTAGCCTTCTCCGTGTACCGTCTGAACTATCCCTGCTTGGTATTACCTGTTCTGTAAGATGGAAAATTACAAGTTTGCCGTGGTTTCAAGTAACAAAATGTTTGCACCAAACTTTGTGAAACTCGGCCAAATTCTTTAAAAGTTGAGAAGGATGGGATTGCGCGCTAACACATTCAAGCACGAAGTGTGTTATGATAAACCTATCCCTCCAATATTTATGATACTTTCTTTATCAAAGACAAGTTACCTTAAAATCTTCGATATCAAATTTGTGCAATGTAAAAAAATCCCCTTTCTTCGTCTTGCTGTCCCCCGGGAAAGAGAGGGAGACGTCTCTAAACCCTGTAGCAGCCAGTGTGAAAAGAAATGAGTTTTACTTCGATTCAGTGGCTGCTTCACGAATCAGGGTTGTAGTACAGTCCATACTAAGAAAATAATCTCGCAGTTATTTATTCCCCTATATTAATACTCGTTACAAGATAAAGACGAATTCCACACTCAGATAGTGAATTATTTTTTAGTAGGCGGAAGTATAAAGAAGTAATAAAAATATAGTGTCGGAAAAATACGTTATCTTATTGTCTAAAATTAGAGAACTAAAATAGTAAGAATAAATATCTTGGTAGTTTATTCCTCAGTAAGTATTCGGTACGAGCACACTAAAAACAACGCCATGAAATACACACATATTATTTTCATTGTGTAATTGCATTTAGGCCAACGTGTGTGCCGTTCGCGTAACAAAAGGAAACGCAAATTTGGAGAAGCGCAGTCGAAATTTTTTGATGGAATTCAATCATGGAGCTACGTTGTTAATTTCGCAGTTTTAGACCTGTTGAAATTATACGAAATTGATTAATTTAAAAAAACGTGAATTGGTATGAAAACGGGAGTATTTTTAATAAAATACGTAACATAACCTTCAAAATTTTTCTAAAGTTTCGGTAACACAGAGATATAATAAAAGTCACAAGATTACAAAATTTTACTGAGATGTGAAAATTGTTACGAGCGGATACTTTTTTATGAGCCCGTTGTGTGAACTTACTCACTCCATGGTGCAGAGTCCCTCTTGAGAAGCTAACTGGTTTGCAGCTAGTCAAGAAATTCCCCGCATTTCACGGAACCCGAAGGTTCATTACTGCACTCA
>Ga0123352_10012328_pt1 | contig 13514 bp, 10 predicted proteins | sample TergutLab28metaG_FD_89700 | JGI IMG/M metagenome (GOLD analysis project Ga0123352, IMG submission 89700) | Labiotermes labralis P1 segment gut microbial communities from Petit-Saut dam, French Guiana - Lab288 P1 | ecosystem: Host-associated > Arthropoda: Insects > Digestive system > Gut ...
CCCCTGGGCCGCCCGGGCGGAGCCCGCGCGGAAGGCGTCGTTGCTCGGCAGCGCGTCGGGCACCTGTCCCGCCTGGATGTCCGCGGCCAGTTCCGGCGCGATCTCGGGGGCGGTACGCCCGGAGTCGCGGTAGGCAACCCAGTCCGCGGTGCCCTCCGACAGCCACAGCGGGGTGTTGCCGTCGGTGGACTGCCGGGTCGCGACGTGCGTGGTCTCGTGGGTGAGCACGACCTGCTTGCCGAACGTGGACAGCAGCCCGAACGCCTGCGGGTTGACGATCACCCGGTCCGCGGGCGCCGCGCCCACGCCCAGCTCGCCCGTGGTGACCGCGGCGATCCCCTGGTACGCGGTGGCGCTGACGTTCAGCAGCGCGGCCATCTGGTCCAGGGTGGCCGGCGCCTCGACGACGACCTTGCGCGGCCAGTCGCCGCCCCAGGCCCGGGTCACCTCCGGCACGGCCCGGTCGGCGTCGGCCGCGTACTCGCGCAGCGCCTTGTCCGGGGCCAGGCCCAGCACCAGGGTGCGGGTGCCGTGCACCACCCGGACGGGGCCCTGGTCCCACAGCTGGACGTCGGTGCGGTGGCCGCTCGACGCGCCGTCGTCGTCCCCGGCGAGGTACCAGCGCCCGGCACGCCGCGTGAACGTCAGATAGGCGGTGGAGAGCACCGGCCGGGTGTCGTAGCCGGAGATCCGGTAGCCGACCCGGACCTCCGCGGCGGCCTGCCGGACGCCGTCGGCGGCGGGCGGCAGCGGGAAGGCGCCGGTGCGCACCACGGTGTACGTCCAGCCCGCCAGCGGCACCTGCGCCAGGTCGGCGAAGACCTGCTGCTGGCGGGCGCGGTACCGCTGGGCCTGGGGGTCGATGCCTGCGAGGAAGGCGGCGCGGTCGTGGTGCAGGACCGCCGCCGCGTGCTGGTCGAGCACTTGCCGCAGCGCGGTGTCGTCCGGCGCGGGCGACGGCCCGCTGCTCCCCCGGTCGCAGCCGGCCAGCGTGGCGACGAGGGCGAGCAGCACGGCGACGACCACCGCACGCACCGCCGCGGCGGCCCTGGAACGTCCCTCGCACACCGCGGCCACGCCCTGATCGTACGGCCCCGGTGACCTGCGGCGCCGTCCCCCGCGGCGGCCGGGTGCGCGGGCGTCCGGCGGCGGGGACGAGGGCCGATTCCGCGGGGGCGGGCCTAAGGGCGGGTCACGGCGGTGACGGGCATCATGCCGATCGGGTCGTAGCGGACCCGGGCCCCGGGGTAGGGGGCGTGGATGACCATGCCGCCGCCGACGTACATGGCGACATGGCTGGCGTCGGCGCGGTAGATGACGAGGTCGCCGGGCCTGATCCCGTCGAGCGGCACCCGCTGCCCGGCGTTCATCTGCTCCTGCGAGGTGCGCGGCAGCGCGATCCCCGCCTGCCGGTAGGCGTAGAGCATCAGGCCCGAGCAGTCGAAGGCGTTGGGGCCGGTGGCGCCCCACACGTAGGGCGCGCCCAGCACTCGCCGGGCCGCGGCGACCGCGAGCGCGGCCCGGCCGCTCGGCGCCGGCAGGTCGGGGAGGTCGGGCAGCACGCGGTCGCGGGAGGCCCGCTGGTCCGCGTCCGGCCTCCAGCCGGCGCGGACGGCCGGCGGCAGCGCGTCCAGCAGCCGCTGCGCGGAGCCGAGCGCCTGCTGCACGGCCTGCTTGCGCTGCCGCAGCGCCGTGCCGGCGTGGCCCAACTCGGTGAGCTTGCCCGCGGCCTGGACCCGCTCCTGGTGCAACGCCCGCTGTGCGGCGCGCAGTTCGTGCAGCCGGCCGGCCTGCTGCCCGCCGATCCGGTCCAGCACGCTGAGCCGGTCCAGGTAGTCGTCGGGATCGTCGGACAGCAGCAGGTCGAGCGAGGGGTCGATGCCGCCGCTGCGGTACTGGGACGCGGCCAGCACGCCCAGCTCGTCGCGGAGTTCGTTGACCCGCTGCTGGGTGCGGGCCGAGCGGTCCTGGAGGGTCGCCAGCTCCGCGCGCACCCGCTGCTGCTGCTCCTGCGCCGCGTCGTACGCCTGGGTGGCCCGTTCCGCCTGCTGGTACAGGTCGTCGATCCGGGAGGCGCTGCCGGTGCCGCCGGGGTCGGCGGCGGCGAACTCCGCGCCGGCACCGGACAGGGCGGCGGCGGCCGCGGCCGCCGCGGACAGCACGGTCACACGGGTGGTACGGGCGGCCAGGCCCGGCTGCGGAGCGCGTCGATGGGAAGCCACGGCAGCAGACAGTAGCCAGGCCGTGGCGGAGAGTTCAAAGATCGCGCCGCCCGTACGTGTGAGCGGCAGCCGACGGCCGCCGCTCACCGCAGGTCACACCGGCCACGGGGGAACCCCCGGACGGGGGTTCATCACCCGTACGCCGTACGGAGCGTGGTCAGATGCGGACGCCGAACTGGAACGGCATGTCGCTGATCGACTCGTAGCGCACCGAGGCCCCGGGCTTCGGGGCGTGCAGCACCAGGCCGTTGCCGGCGTAGAAGCCGACGTGGTGGAAGTCGCCGTAGAAGATGACCAGGTCGCCCTGGCGCAGCTGGGACATCGAGTAGATGCGGGTCCCGGCGTTCGCCTGCTCCTGCGAGGTGCGGGGTATCGACACGCCGGCCTGCCGGTAGGCCCAGGAGGTGAGGCCGGAGCAGTCGAAGGAGCCGGGGCCGGTGGCGCCGTAGACGTACGGGGTGCCGATCTTCGACTGGGCGGCGGTGAACGCGGCGGCCGCGTAGTTCGAGGCGGCGGGCGCGCTGCCCAGGCTCACCCGGGAGCTGGCGCGGCTCGCGGCGAGCGCGTCGTCACGCTGCATCTGGGCGCGCTGCTCGGCGGTCAGCGAGTTGAGCACCTGCCGGGCCTGCGCGAGCTTGTCCTTCGCCTCGGACTTGCGCTGCGCCAGTTCGGTGCGGGTGCTCTGGAGTTCGGTGAGCTTGGTGGTGGCCTCGGCGCGCTCCTGGTCCAGGGTGCGCTTGGCGTTCTGCAGCTGGTCCAGCGCGTTGGCCTGGAGGGAGCCGAGCTGGTCCAGGGTGGTCGCCTGGTCCAGGTAGCTGTCCGGGTTGGACGACAGGAAGAGCTGGAGCGACGGGTCGATTCCGCCGCTGCGGTACTGCGAGGCCGCGATGGCGCCGAGGCCGTCCCGGAGCTGGTTCAGGTGCTGCTGCTGCCGCGCGACCTGGTCCTGGAGGCTTGAGGCCTCCTTCTGCAGGGTATGCAGTTTCTCGTTGGCGGCGTCGTACTTCTCGGTGGCCTGCTCCGCCTGCGTGTAGAGGGCGTCCACCTTGGCCTTGGCGTCCTTGATGGACGGCTTGGCGGGGGTCGCGTTCGCGGCCTGAGCGGAAAGCGCGACGGCCGCTGCGGCGGTCGCGGTCAGCACGGTCACGCGAGTGCGGGTTGCCGGCTTGGGACGACGGTGGGACGCCACGAAGGCGAGCTCCTTCTTCCTTCAGCCGCCTACCGGTCCTGATGGTGGGCGGCCTCCGAGCGCCATCCGGGTTGGATGATCGACAGCGCGGAGGTTCGACGCCCGACCTTAGTGACCTAACTGTGATCGGTTCAAATCCTTGTAGGCAAAATCTCGATCGCAAAGCACATTCTTTACGGCTGCCGTACGCGCCGTGAGGGCGAAGGAACGGCGGGTAACGGCCAAGTGGTGAACAGCCATGTCATGTAAGGGCGTTCGCCGGAATTCACGCCGAATCCGACACTCCGGGCACATGTCCTGAAGGCGGCCGCGCGCAAGGCGCCGCCGGGGCGGGGAGGGTCGGGGAGCCGGCTCAGACCCGGGCGAGTCGGCGCAGCAGCAGTGTCGAAGCCACCGGACGCGCACCGGCCTTGGCGACGCCGTCGGCCACCTCGCGGTCCGCGGAGACCACCACGATCTGCCGGCCGGGCGGCTCGGCCCGCACCAGACGGCGGATCAACTCGTCCGCGGTCTCACCGGACTTGGAGAACAGCACGCGCACGCCGCGCGGCGGCGCGAGCAGCACCGGCATGTCCAGGTCGGCCCCGTCGAACACGCAGGTGACCTCCGCGCCGCTCTGCGCGGCCAGCGCGGCGAGCCCGCCCAGCAGCCGCAGCCGCTGCTTCTCCAGCGGCAGCGAGGGATAGCCGGTCTTGGTGACGTTGTAGCCGTCGACGACCAGGTGCGCCTGGGGCAGCGCGAGCAGCTGGTCGAGCAGCGCGGGGTCGGTGTCGGACAGCGCGCGGGTGGCGATGTCGCGGGCGCTGAACTGGCCGGGGGCGACGGCGTCGACGGTGTCGGCGGGCCGTACGCCCAGGGTGTCCCGCGGCGGCAGGGCCAGTTCGCGGCGCAGGCCGGCGGCCGCGTCCAGCACGGTGTCCAGCAGCAGCCGCAGCCGGACGTCCTCGGTGCTGCGGCCCTCCCTGGCCGCCTTGCGCCCGGCCTCGACCACCGACTCGGCCTCGGCGAGCCGGGACCGCAGCCGGCGGGCCTCGGTGTCGGCGGTCGCCTTGTCCTGGGCGGCGGCGGCCCGCACCTCGTCCAGTTCGGCCTGCAGCTTGCGCTGCGCGGCCTCGGCGCGTTTGACGTCGCTCAGCGCGGACCGCAGCTTGCGGTGCAGCGCGTCGCTCTCCTTGCGGACGGCGTCGAGTTCGGCGCGGGCGCGGGTCGCGTCGGTGCGCGCCTGGGCGTGCAGCGAGTCCACTTCCCCGCGCAGCGCGGCGAGTTCGCGCAGGGCCTCCTCGTCGGCCCGCTCGGCGTCGGCGCGCTGCGCCTCCTCGCCCGCGGCGGTGACGAGCTTGGCCCAGCCGGCCGGGCGCAGCAGGTACGCGGCCGCGGCCACGTCCAGCGGGTCGGCGGCGGGCGGCGGGGTGCCGGCGTCGAGCGCGCCGGTCAGCTCGGGCTGGGACTCGCGCAGCCGGCCGGCGACCTTCTGCCGGAACGCCACGTCCGACTCCAGGGCGGAGGCCAGCGCGGTCGCCGCGTACTTCACACGTCTGGAGGGGGTGAACCGGGCGTAGGGGCGCAGCGAGACCGGCAGCTCGGGATAGGTGAAGCCGCCGAAGGCGTCCGCGGCGATGGTGACGACACGATGCCGGACACCCTCGGGCAGCGGCCGGTCCAGCAGGGGCTCGCCGTCGCCCTGCGCCCGCTCCGCGTCCGCTTCGGCGCCCGGAACGCCGTCGCTACCGTCCACCACTCACTCCCTGTCCGAGGTCCGCACCGATCGGATGTCCGTCGGTGCCGGTCGGATCAGCGACGGCCCTCCTTTCGGTGCAGCCCCCCTCGATCCCTGCGGCCGCCGCCTCCTGCTTCCATTGTCCCCGCAACCGGGCCTGCCCCGGCCCGGCGGCTGTTTCGCGCCGCCCGCGGCGCCGGCCCGGTCCCGTGTCCCGGTCACCCTACGGCCTCGAAGGGACGCCGCGCTGCGGGCGGGACGGCCTTTGCCGGTCACCCCCCGGCTGCGGCGAGGCGACCTTTGCCCGTTACGCCCCATCCGTCATGATCAGTCCATGGTCATCCCGGTGTACGACAAGAACCCGGTCCGCCGCACCCCGGTCGTGACGTACACGCTGATCGCCCTGTGCACCGCGGTGTTCCTGCTCGGCCCGCTGTCCGGCTTCACCCCCTCCTACGGGCACGGCCACGCGCTCCAGTGCGAGCAGGCGGTCTACTTCGACCGCTGGGGGGTGATCCCGAGCGAGCTGTTCCACGGCCGGCTCCCGGTGGACCGGGTGCCGTTGCCGCAGGGCTGCCCGATCCCGGCGCCGTACCCGAAAGTGCCGTTCCTGTCGGTGCTCACCGCGATGTTCCTGCACGGCGGCTGGCTGCACCTGATCGGCAACATGCTGTTCCTCTACGTCTTCGGCGACAACGTGGAGAACCGCATGGGCCGGGTGCGGTTCGCGCTGTTCTACCTGGCCGCCGGCTACCTGGCCACGTACGGGTTCGCCCTCGCGCACACCGAGGACACGCAGAGCCTGGTCGGTGCCTCCGGGGCGATCTCCGGCGCGCTCGGCGCGTACCTCTACCTCTATCCCAAGGCCCGGGTGACCAGCCTGTTCCCGTTCCTCTTCTTCATCCCGCTGCGGTTCCCCGCGTGGATGGTGCTGGGGTTCTGGTTCGTGCTCCAGTGGCTGGCGGCGCAGACCGCCCAGGGCGGGCCGGGCATCGCCTATCTCGCGCACGTGGTCGGTTTCGCCTTCGGGTTCCTGTGCGCATGGGTCTGCTACCGGCCACGGCGTAAGGTGAGCCTGGTCATCAGGTCCACCCAAGGAGACATCCCGCCGTGATCACCGCGATCGTGCTCATCAAGACGTCTGTCGACCGGATCCCGGAGATCGCCGAGGCGATCGCGGCGCTCGACCACGTCAGCGAGGTGTACTCGGTGACCGGCAACTACGACCTGGTCGCGCTGGTGCGGGTCGCCCGCCACGACGACCTCGCGGACGTCATCCCCGGGCGGATCAGCAAGATCCCCGGCGTCGAGGTCACCGACACCCACGTGGCGTTCCGCACCTACAGCCAGCACGACCTGGAAGCCGCCTTCGCCATCGGCCTGGACGCCTGAGCGCTCCGCGGTCGCCGAGGTCGCTGGAGTCGCCGAGGTCCGGGCCGGCGGCCGGCGCCGGTCAGGCCTTGAGCGGCACGCAGCGCCCGGCCTCCGTGGTGTAGCGCCAGGCCGCGCCGTCCCGGACGAGGGAGCGCGTGGCGGCGAGGAAGCGCGTGACGTGCTCCTCGGGGGTGCCCGCGCCGAAGCTGACGCGGATCGCGTTCAGCGACGTCTCCCCGGGGGCGGAGTCCGGCGCCCCGCACTCCCCCGGCGCGCTCTCCTCCGCGTCCAGCAGCACCCGCACCAGCGGGTGCGCGCAGAACAGCCCGTCCCGCACGCCGATGCCGTGCTCGGCGGAGAGCGCCGCGGCGAAGTGCGAGCTGTTCCAGCCCTTCACGATGAACGAGAGCACGCCGACCCGCGCCGCGTCGTCCCCGAACAGCGACAGCACCCGCACCTCGGGGAGGTCGGCGAGGCCGTCCCGCAGCCGCCGCAGCAACCGCTGCTCGCGGTCGGCCAGGGCGTCCAGTCCCGCCTCGCTCAGCGCCCGGCAGGCGGAGGCGATGGCGTAGGCGCCGATGACGTTGGGTGAGCCGGCCTCGTGCCGCGCCGCCGAGGTGTGCCACTCGACGCCGAGCGTGCCGTCGGCACCGCGGGCGACGGTGCGGGTGGCGCCGCCGCCGGCCAGGTAGGGCTCGGCCTCGCGCAGCCAGTCGGCCCGCCCGGCCAGCACGCCGGAGCCGAACGGCGCGTACAGCTTGTGTCCGGAGAAGGCGACCCAGTCCACGTCCAGCGCGGTGACGTCCACCCCGTGGTGCGGGGCGAGTTGGGCGGCGTCCAGGACGATGCGGGCGCCGTGCCGGTGCGCGGCGGCGGCCAGTTCGCGGATCGGCCAGATCTCCCCGGTGACGTTGGACGCGCCGGTGACGCACACCAGCTTGGGTCCCTTGGGAGCGCCGTGCAGCGCCACGTCGAGCGCGGCCACCGCCTGCTCGGGCGTGCGCGGCGCGGCCAGACAGGTGACGTCGGCGCCCCGGTGCTGCCAGGGCAGCAGCGAGGCGTGGTGCTCGGTCTCGAAGACGAACACCTGGGTGCCGGCCGGCAGCGCGGCGGCCAGCAGGTTGAGCGAGTCGGTGGTGGAGCGGGTGAAGACCACCTGGTCGTCGGGGCGGCAGCCGAGGAACCGCGCGACGGTCTCCCGGCTCTGCTCGAAGAGGTCGGTGGACAGCTGGGAGAGGTACCCGGCGCCGCGGTGGACGCTGCCGTAGTACGGCGCGTAGGCGGCCACGTCGTCCCACACCCGCTGGAGTGCCGGCGCGCTGGCGGCGTAGTCGAGGGCCGCGTAGGTCACCTCCCCGCCGGTCACCAGCGGGACGGACACGTCCCGGCCGAGCACGGGCAGCGGCGCACAGATCTCGGTGGCGCGGGGGGCGGCGATGGTCACGGTCACGACGAACTCCCGGAGGAAGGCAGGCGGCATCGGCGCCCGCCGGGGCACGCCGGACACACGGCGGCCCGCACGGCGGCGCTGACGCGCAAGGAGGCGGAAGGCAGCGGATGAAAGCAGACGGAAGTGCAGAAAAGACGCAGAACCGGGGCCGACAGGCCCTAGCGCATTCGCTTACTCAAGAAAGGCTCCCCAAGTCCGGCTTGCTGCGAGCCTCGCTGCCCGCAGCCTGGTCATCACCCGGGGCACCCCGCCTCGGACGGAGGGTTGCCGGACAGCGAGCCGGGGCCTTTGCGCTGTCACTCGTGACCTGCAAAGCATTGTGCCATACACGTGCTTGGGTGCAAGGTGCCGTCCGTACCGTGGACGGCCGGCAGCACGCGGGCCGCCGTCCGTGGTGCGGACGGCGGCCCGGGGTGATCCCGTGCGGGAACCGCTTCAGGCGTGGGTCGCCGCGGCCCAGCGCTCCAGCGCCGCGGCCGCCGCGCCGGAGTCGATGGACTCGGCGGCCTTGGCGAGGCCGGCGGTGATCTGCTCCTCCAGCGGGACGCTGCGCGGCTCCAGAGCGGCCAGCGCCGCCGCGGAGTTGAGCAGTACGGCATCCCGCACCGGCCCGGTCTCGCCGGCCAGCAGGCGGCGGGCCACCTCAGCGTTGTGCGCCGCGTCCGCGCCGCGCAGCGCCTCCACCGGCACCAGCGGCAGGCCGACGTCCCGCGGGTCGAACGCGATGTGCTCGACCTTGCCGTCGCGCACCACCCACACCTGCGAGGTGGCCGTGGTGGTGAGCTCGTCCAGGCCGTCGTCGCCCCGGAACACCAGGGCGGACGAGCCGCGTTCGGCGAGCACCCCGGCCATGATGGGCGCCATGCGCGCGTCGGCGACCCCGGTCGCCTGGGCCCGCACCCGGGCCGGGTTGGTCAGCGGGCCGAGGAAGTTGAAGGTGGTGCCCACCCCCAACTCGGCGCGGGCCTTGGCCACATGGCGCAGCGCCGGGTGGAAGCGGATGGCGAAGCAGAAGGTGATGCCGGCCTCCTCGGCGACCTGCGCCACCCGCTCAGGGGACAGCTCCAGGTTGACGCCGAGCTTCTCCAGCACGTCCGAGGCGCCACTGGCCGAGGACGCGGCGCGGTTGCCGTGCTTGACCACCTTCGCGCCGGTGCCGGCCACCACGATCGCGGACATCGTCGAGATGTTGACGGTCTTCGCCCGGTCGCCGCCGGTGCCGACGATGTCGACGCTGGGCCCGGGCACCTCGATGGTGTTGGCGTGCTCGTACATCGCGCGGACCATGCCGGAGACCTCGTCGACGGTCTCCCCCTTGGCCCGCAGCGCCACCGCGAACCCGGCGATCTGCACGTCGGTGGCCTCGCCGCTCATGATCCGGCTCATCGCCCACGCGGTGTCGTCCACGGTCAGATCGCGACCGGCCATCAGTGCGCTGAGCACCTCCGGCCAGGAACGAGCTGCCGTCGTCTCGCCTCCGGCGGGTGTCACAACGCTCATGGGTCACGCTCCTGCAACGGCTCCTCGGTGGACCTTCACCCTATCGGGACCGGGGGCGCGCACAGACGGGCCGGCCCGGTGGATCCCCTGCGGGACCCACCGGGCCGGCCCGGTGTGTGGCGACGCTCTGCGTCAGTGGTGGCCGTGGCCTGAGGTGATCTCCTCGAACTCCTCCACCGTCGGCTTCGGGATCTGGCTGTGCTCGCCGTAGAAGTTCTGCGACAGGCGTGCCTGCAGCTTCTCGACGTGCGAGGCCTTGCGCGCGACACCGTTCTCGTCGACCTCGGGGCCGAGGTCGATCGGCGTCGGCTGGACGTGCGCGGTGAGCACGTGCAGCTGCTGCTGCGAGAGCGGCTCGTGCACCTCGATGAACTCACCGTGCGGCAGGCGCTTGATGATGCCGGTCTCCCGGCCGTGCAGCACCTTGTCGCGATCACGCCGTTGCAGACCCAGACAGATCCGTTTGGTGACCCAGAACGCGGCGACCGGTAGGACGAAGAAGCCGATCCGTACGAACCAGGTGATCGCGTTGATGGACAGATGGAAGTGCGTGGCGAAGATGTCGTTGCCGCCACCGATCAGCAGCACGAAGTACAGCGTCAGCCAGGCCACGCCGAGGCCGGTGCGCACCGGGCGGTTGCGCGGCCGGTCCAGGATGTGGTGCTCGCGTTTGTCGCCGGTGACCCAGGACTCGATGAACGGGTAGACGGCGATGGACAGCAGCACCAGCGGGAAGATCATCAGCGGCACGAAGACGCCGAGCACCAGGGTGTGGCCCCAGGCTCTGATCTCCCAGCCAGGCATCACACGGATCAGACCCTCGGAGAAGCCCATGTACCAGTCGGGCTGTGCGCCGGTGGACACCTGATCCGGCCGGTAGGGGCCGATGGTCCAGATCGGGTTGATGGTGACCAGCGCGGCGATCGCCGAGATGACACCGAAGACCAGGAAGAAGAAGCCGCCCGCCTTGGCCGTGTAGATCGGCAGCAGCGGGGTGCCGACGACGTTCTTCTCGGTCTTGCCCGCACCCGGGAACTGGGTGTGCTTGTGGTAGAAGACCAGGATCAGGTGGGCGGTCAGCAGACCGGCCATCAGACCTGGCAGCAGCAGGATGTGCACCGAGTAGAACCGGGACACGAAGTCGTGCCCGGGGAACTCCCCGCCGAACAGGAACATCGACAGGTAGGTGCCGATCAGCGGGGTCGACAGGACCGCGCCCTCGGTGAACCGCACGCCGGTGCCGGACAGCAGGTCGTCCGGCAGCGAGTAGCCGGTGAAGCCGGTGAACATGCCGAGGAACAGCAGCGTCCAGCCGAACAGCCAGTTGACCTCGCGCGGCTTGCGGAACCCGCCGGTGAAGAAGACGCGCATCATGTGCACGATCATGCCGGCGATGAAGATCAGCGCGGCCCAGTGGTGGATCTGCCGGATGAGCAGACCACCGCGGACCTCGAAGCTGATGTGCAGGGTCGAGGCGTACGCGTCGGACATCCGCACGCCCTGCAGCGGCGCGTACGGGCCGTGGTAGACGACCTCGGTCATGCTCGGGTGGAAGAACAGCGTCAGGTACACACCCGTGAGGATGAGGATGATGAAGCTGTAGAGGCAGACCTCACCGAGCATGAAGGACCAGTGGTCCGGGAAGATCTTCCGCAGGTTCGACTTGGCCATCTTGTACAGGCCGAGCCGGCTGTCGGTCCACTCGGCGACCCGCTCACCCGGGTGGGTGGCCCGCCGCCGCGACGGGGATTCGGTCGTAGTACTCATCAGCGCTCCCAGAAAGCCGGGCCGACGGGCACCGCGAAGTCACCGAGGGCGACGAGATTGCCATCGCCGTTGACGCTGATCCGCAGCTGCGGCAGCGGGTGACCCGCCGGCCCGAAGATCACTCGGGCACCGTCGGAGAGGTCGAACGTCGACTGGTGGCAGGGGCACAGTACGTGGTGCGTCTGCTGCTCGTAGAGGCTGATCGGGCAGCCGACGTGGGTGCAGATCTTGGAGAAGGCCACGATGCCCTGGTGTCCCCAGGCGGCCTCGTTCTTGTCCTTGATGTCCTCCGGCTTGAGCCGGACGATCATCAGGGCGGCCTTGGCGATCTGCGTCTGGAAGTCCTCGTCGGACTCCAGCAGGCCCTCCGGCTGGGCGAAGGTCAGCGAGCCGACCGCGACGTCCTCGGGACGAAGGGGCTTGTTGGTGTTGGTGTTGATCAGCACCTTGCCCTTGGACCACAGCGTGTGGCGGAGCTTGTCCTCCGGCAGCGGGCCCAGGTCGCGCAGCAGGACCACACCGGCGAGCGGGACCAGGGTCATCGCGCCGAACATCGTGGTGCGGATGAGCTTGCGGCGGCCCAAGCCGCTCTCCCGGGCGCCGGTGATCCACTGCTGGCGGATGTTCTCCCGCAGTTCGTCGTCGGCGTCGGCGCGGTGCCGCTCGTCGACGATCTCCTCGTCGCTCATCAGCGTGCGCGCCCAGTGGACGGCGCCGACGCCGATGCCGAGCAGCGCGACCGCGAGGGTGAGACCCAGCGAGAAGTTCAGCGCGCTGACATGGCCGACCGGGAAGATGTAGACGATCTTGTCGACCGGGAAGATGACGAACGAGGCGATGAACGCGATCGTCCCGAGCATCGACAGGGCGAACAGGCCCGCGACGACGCGCTCGGAGTGCTTCGCGGCCTTCTCGTCGATGTCCTGGCGGCGGTACTCGTGAGGCGGCAGGCCGGGGTTGGCGAACGGGTCGTGCTTGACCACGTCGCCGGGGCGGCCGCCGTGCTCGGTCGGCAGGTTCTCTGACACGTCGTTGTGGGATCCGGTTTCGTCGCTCATGACTTCTTGGCCTTAGCTGTCCGTGCGGCCATCCAGACGGCGATGGCGATCATCGTGCCGAGACCGAAGACCCAGGCGAACAGGCCCTCGGACACAGGTCCGATCGCACCCAGCGTGAAACCGCCGGGGTTGTCGCTCTTGGAGCTGTCGACCTCGTCCAGGTACGCGATGATGTCGGCCTTGGCGTCCTGCGGCATGGTCGTGTCAGGGAACGACGGCATGTTCTGCGGACCGGTCTGCATCGCCTCGTAGATGTGCTTCGGGTCCACACCCTTCAGGCTCGGCGCGAACTTGCCGTCCGTCAAGGCACCGCCTCGGCCAACGAAGTTGTGGCACTGGGCGCAGTTGGTGCGGAACAGCTCGCCGCCCTTGGCGGCGTCGGCGCCGGTCGGGCTGTACTGGTCCTTGGTCGGCGTGACCGGACCGGGGCCCAGCGACGCGACGTACGCGGCCAGCTGGTCGATCTCGGCCTGGGTGTAGATGTTCTTCTTCTTCGGGATCTGCGCACCCGGCTGCTGCGCGGGCATGCGGCCGGTGCCGACCTGGAAGTCCACCGCGGCCGAGCCCACACCGACCAGGCTCGGGCCGTCGGAGCTGCCCTGGCCGGAGGTGCCGTGGCAACTGGCGCAGCCGACGGAGTACAGCTTCTTGCCCTGCGTGATGGCCAGGGACTGCGCGGAGTCATCGGCCTGCGCCTTGGGCGCCGGCGCGAGCGCGGCGTACAGCCCCCCGGTGGCCGCGAGCGCGAAGAGTAGGACGACGAGCGCCGCCAGCGGGTGGCGCCGTCGTGCGGAGAGCTTTTTCACGGATTACCCCGGTGTCAGGATCTCTTGTGTCGATCGCTTCTGGTGTGTGTCTGTCCGGCGCCGTCGGGTCGGCAGCGCCTGTGACGGACGCAGCCGACTACTTGATCAGGTAGATCGTGGCGAAGAGGCCGATCCAGACGACATCGACGAAGTGCCAGTAGTAGGACACGACGATGGCGGCGGTGGCCTGCTGGTGGGTGAACCGCCTGGCTGCGTACGTGCGACCCAGGACCAGCAGGAACGCGATCAGACCGCCCGTCACATGGAGCCCGTGGAACCCGGTCGTCAGGTAGAACACCGAGCCGTACGGGTCGGAGCTGAGCGAGATCCCGTCCTTCTTGACCAGGTTCGTGTACTCGAAGATCTGCCCTCCGATGAAGATCGCGCCCATCACGAACGTCACGATGAACCACGAGCGCAGCTTCTTCACG
>Ga0123352_10012331_pt1 | contig 13511 bp, 8 predicted proteins | sample TergutLab28metaG_FD_89700 | JGI IMG/M metagenome (GOLD analysis project Ga0123352, IMG submission 89700) | Labiotermes labralis P1 segment gut microbial communities from Petit-Saut dam, French Guiana - Lab288 P1 | ecosystem: Host-associated > Arthropoda: Insects > Digestive system > Gut ...
TTCTCCGAGCACTTTTTGTATTTTTATTTTTTTATCGTGGTTTTTGCGCGCCATCATAGAAGTATATATATATATATATATATATATATATATATATTTGGGGGGGGGGGGGCGACCGGCTGCCTCAGTTCGTACTTCTGCCCCGAACTGAGGTCGCTGGTCGCTAGAGATTTTAACACTATTTGCCGTGAAATCTTTGCGTCTTTTGAGTTGTATGTTGTACTGTGTATTGGAAGACACCTTCTTGAGAGGGTATTTTAACATTTAATGATTTCAACACACCGACTATGCGTACCGCTGAATGTTACTGTTACTCTTTTGGCGCAACAGCCCCCAGTGGGCCAGGGCCTCCTCATTCATGAGGTTTCTAGATCACATACAACGACGCACCACAGTCGGTAGGACTCCTCTGGACGAGTGATTAGCTCGTCGCAGAGACATCTACCTGACAGCACTCACAAGAGACAGATTACCATGCCCCCGGTGGGATTCGAACCCACAATCTCAGCAGGCGAGCGGCCGCAGACCTACGCCTTAGACCGCGCGGCCACTGGAACCGGCTATACCGTTGAATGTAGGATTACGAAATACATGATTGATACTAAGGAGAGCTGCGCTCTTCTGGGATTTTACGCAGCAAGTACTGGTAAGAAATTACAGTTCTCAGCTACTTCGCGGCAGAAGCCTAAAATCACACGTGGTTGATATTACATTATTAATTAAATGTGTTTGTAACTTTGGAATAACCTTTGTCTGATGTAAACAGCGCAACGTGGTCACTGTGTGAAATAGGGTTCCGTGAGATATATGATAAAATAGAAGACTAACTTCAGCGGTATCTTTGATTGCATTCTTTGTATTTTCAAATAGATTATCAATGCGATGGGGTAGTTCGGTCAGAGAGAGTGAACAGTTCTTGGTTCCATTGTGGAAAATGTGATCCCATAAGCCAAGTGCCCAGCTGAAGTGCACGTGTACTGTTGTTAATTAAAGCTCCTGGCCAGAAAATTGTGTTCTTATTCATATTAATGTTACACTTTCCACTAAATTGGGGATGAGTTATGGAGAAAATTTATTCAGAAGGCCGTCAGGAGAGTCCAGTTGGGATACTTGGTTCCAGAGGTTAAGATTTCGTGGAGCTGTACCTCCATTTTTCCATGTTTTTTCATGATATGATTTATACATAAACATAGAGGTGTCATTGCCTTTGCGCGTCAGGTTTAACCGCGAAATTAACAGTATTATAAATTCAAGTCAGCACTGTTTCCTTAGTGCACATGTCACGGTGAAACCATACATGGACTGGTCCCATGATATTGTTCCTTCGGTCAGGTTTGCATAGGATGTCGAACTGACCCACATTCTTACAGGAAGGGCAGTCGACAAGTGCAGGCTTCTATTTGTGTTACATTAGCGATTCAGCAATAAAAAGTGAGCGTGTAAATTTGCCTAACACTAGAATGGGACGCTGAATTGCAGCTGAAGTCCCGGGCCGGCCCACTCGAAGCCAACAGCAGGGGCTGTTCAGACACTTCACTGCAGAACGTGCGCATTTGGATGATCGCAGCTATTACACACTCTCGGGTCCCTTTATTAGACTGTTCTGTCGGATTATGAGAGATGAAGCCGCGTTTTAGATACACATATAACCCGGCGATGTCTGCGAATGCTGAGTGTACAGGCCGATCTGAGACTGGTTCTCATTTGGAATCCTAAGGTCGACTTTTCTGAACGAAGCTGTCCAAAATGTTTGTTACATGGACTGATTCTTGCATTATTTAAGGATGTTTTGGATTCGTTCACAAAATTGCGAAAAGCGACTATTAGCCTCGTCATTTCTGTCTGTCTGTCTGTCCGCATTTAACAGCTCGGCTCCCACTGGACATATTTTCATGTAAATTGATATTTGTGTATTTTTCGAAAATCTGTCGAGGAAATTCAAGTTTTATTAAAATCTGGCAAGAATAACGGGTACTCTACATGAAGACCAATGTACATTTATGATAATATTGCCTTGAATCATTCTTAGAAAGAGAAATGTTTCATAAAAAGATGCAGAGAAAACCAAAACACACATTGTAACACATTTTATGTTCAGTAGCTTTTTCCAAAAATCGTGTCCTTTATGAGATGAAGTGGAAAAATATGGCAGAGCGGGTCAGACCACAGATGAAAATATGCCTCATGCGCATTGGATGCTGGACACCTAAGGCTACAAACACTCTCAGAACAATTTGAACGAAGTCATCCCGTTGTGTATTGATTCCGTATATTCACTTTATTATATATATTTCTGTCAACACAACTATATAATAAAAGCATAGGTTAAAGCGACATGTTTCGACTTTAAAAGTCATCGTCAGGCTAAGCTAAGAAACTTGAAGTTCTTTACAATGTGGCTTTGCGCATTTGGGATCCCAGACGGCTCACAATGTGTGCTGTGATTCGTACCGTGTGTATAACGTGACATATCTATTACACTATTGTACCTATATTGGGGTCAAGTATGTGACGTGTGTTAGCGTGCTGTTTCCTGGGACCGTTGTTCACTGATTGGGCTCCTGGTTGTTATGTCCGTTGTGGTTGTATTGGTTCTCCAGTTTTTTAGTTTGCCGGTGGATGGTTGCGTCTTGTCTAGTTCTGCAAGTGTGAACTGTAGAACTAGACAAGACGCAACCGATCCAAAACAGAAAGCAGTAACAGACTATGAAGAACAAGTGAACAGGCACCCCCCCCCCCCCCACCGGAAAACTAAAAAGCAGGATAACCAATACAACCACAACGGACATAACAACCAGGAGCCCAATCAGTGAACAACGGTCCCAGGAAATAGCACGCTAACACACGTCACATACTTGACCCCAATATAGGTACAATAGCATAATAGATATGTCACGTTATACACACGGTAAGAATCACAGCACATATTGTGAGCCATCTGGGATCCCAAATCCTCACAGCCACATTGTAAAGAACTTCGTGGTTCTTAACTTGGCCTGACGATGACTTTTTAAGTCGAAACATGTCGCTTTAACCTATGCTTTTATTGTATAGTTATACCGACTGAAATATGTATAATAAAGTGAGTATATACGCTCAGAACATGTAATAAATATTGCTTCTCCTCGGCAACAGTTGTTACGCGAACGCGCCCCAGTGTTAGGTTATACGTACATTGCCTCTGTAGTTTGTTAAATAAACAGTACGTTCTTGTCAGAAGAAAACTGAGAACATATATACCAAAATGAACACATTTAATAGTCAGTCGATTTGGTTACGTGTTTGAAGGCATAATTCTGCTATTAGCCCGGAAAGCCTGTGAGAAATAACGAAAGGTGTGTTATGATAGACGATAACATGGCTGAGATTCGAACATAGGCCTGTAGGTCTATACTTCTGCCGAATATAGCAACAGAGAGTTACCTGCGACCATTTCGGTGCCTAAATTGTAAGTGGAGGTTACTGGACGCGAAGAAAATTGAACATTTGCAAACCACTTACTGTGTTAAGAGGTGAGATGTGGGTAGACCGTAAGTGGTGCAGTGGTGATCGTGCGTTGTTAAGTGCCTCGAAACTATCTGTTGTCAGAGGACCCCATTTCTGCTTAACTGCCATTCTATCCACTGGCTGTTTCGTCTCGCGAACGATGAAACATTGCAGTATTAAAGGGGTTTAGTTTATTTTCCGCACTACCAGCCACTCCTAAGTACGCGAAACTCTTAATATTTCATTATGTGGAATATTTACATGTGCTGTTTAACGACGCTGTCAGTTACTGATGTTATATGTTGTCGGTGACAGCACAATGAACTAGCGCAGTGTACAGCGTCACTTTTTCACCAGAAATCCAAAGTAGGGCCTGGATCTGGCCCTGAGCCGGCGACAAACGACCTACACCTACAGCTGCGTGTTAGCCAGGGTACTTCAAAATATTGTTTTCATGCCACCGAACTACTTCCAGAAAGTATTTTTTCTTTACGAGTATCTACGAGTTCGTGTTTATTTTGCACCACATCTCGCAGAAATGAAGTTGGGAAATTACTAGTCCTGCGCCGGAAAGACATTTTCAAATTCGCAAGCCAGTGATATTGGAAAGAAATCTGTGAGCAATATCTTTCATACGGGTAATATGTAGAATTTTGAGTGGATGTGGTGTTCCGCATAAAATTTAGTAGTGAATTACAAACATTAGAAGCAACACCATCATACGTGTTTCGTCCAGTGCATGAATTTCATAGAGCACGGTGGTACCAACTGCTGTAATATTTAAAACTCTGACGTTTTTATGCACAGGGTACATGATGTGTTTGTTTTAATGGGCACTTGAAGAAAACAGAATTTCTTCCCTTAAGCAACAGTAATCAGTCTGTCTTCATGCAGGTTAAGCATTGTGTTTACTTTGATGTGAAATCTCGATTTTTTATATTGCGTGGTTGAAATTCATGCCTAAGAGGTTGAAGAGCTTTTTCTCCCTCTCCTTCCCCTTCTCACCTCTCCTTCGCCCTGTCAAACCTGTCTTCCTCTCTCACTCCCACTCCCTCCATCACTAGAAACTTCCCTTCCACCCCTCTTTCTCCCTCGCACCCTCGTCTCAACAGCCTGAGTTAGCCTAGGCCTACTGTACGTGGTTTCTCGATCACACTCGGACATACCACACACACTCTGTAAAACTTCTCTGGACGAATGATCCGTCGCAGTGGCCACTACCCGACAACACGACGGAACACTAGGTATAAACACACTGTGTTCACTCTGACAGTATACGTGGTATTCTTAAAATGGTTTATTCCGCTGATGAATATAAAATTCAGATTTTATTGAGATGTTTGCGACTATCTGAAACTTTTGTTGATGTGGTAAATGTTTAAAGAAGTAGGTTCTAAAGAGATAATTTCCTATCGCCTTCTTGATTAAATTGTCCAGTCGTGGGTCAATTCTGTACATGCATTAATGAACATAAACTGTGAAGTATGAGCCACCCCACATGTGTACGTAAGCCTACTGACAATTGGCGTTCACTTTTCTATCCATCGTCTTATACTATGGCATGTACTGCATTCAAAACAGTTTGAGTGCCACTTCTAATAAAGAGGAGTTGTTTCTCAAGTAGGCACGAGTAGTAAGGGTGCCATTTGGGGACGGAGTGGCGTCACAGTCACGTGATGTAAATAAACATGGCGGCGGGGTCAATGACGTCTGGTTCGGAAGTGACGTCACATGTAAAAAAATATGGCGGACGACCTTGCCCCGGGCGGTCACGTGATATAAACAAATGACGTGATATGTAAACAAATATGGCAGCCAACCTTGCCCAAGAGGTCACGTGATGTAAACAAATGACGTAGAATATGAACAAATATGGCAGATGACCTAATTATGTCAGACAGTGTGGCGCTTTAACCTAACTTTAACCTCTGATATGTAAACAAATGACGTCACATGTAAACAAATATGGCGGACGACTTTGCCTCCGGCGGTCACGTGATGCAAACAAATGACGTATAATTAAACAAATATGGCGGATAACCTAAATATACCAGACAGTGTCAGGTCGTGTAGGACCAGTTTGGCGCCTTAACCTAACTTTAACCTCCGATATGTAAACAAATGACGTAGTATGTAAACAAGTATGGCGGTTGACCTAATTATATCACACAGTTTGGCGCCTTAACTTTAACTTTTGATGTGTAAACAAATATGACAGCGATCACGCGATGTAAACAAATGACGTAGTATGTAAACAAGTATGGCGGATTACCTAATTATACCAGACAGTGTGGCGCCGTATTGGACGAGACAGTTTGGCGCCTGCCGCTATTTTGAATGACCGCTAACCTAAGTTTAAAATCCACCATTTTTCAATATGTATACTAGCGCGGCATTTTTAAATTTGTTTAACCTAACTTGAAAATTGAATTACCACCTGCCGCCATTTTGAATAAATCTGCTGGCGCGCCACTTTTAAATTAAACGTAACTTTGATGTCCTCCATTTTTAATATGGCTACCGGCGCACTATTTAAATTTGTGTTAACTTTAAATTTGAATTGGCTCTTTCCGCCATCTTACAATATGGCTACCGCCGCAGTATTTTTAAATTTGTATTAACCTAAATTTAAATTTGAATTAACGCTTTTCACCATTTTACAATATGGCTACCAACGCGGTAGTTTTACATTTGTGCTAAACTAACTTTAAATTTGAATAGGCGATTTCCAACATTTTACAATATGGCTACCAGCGCGCTAATTTTAAATTAAAACCTAACTTTAAATTTGAATTAGCGCGTTCATCCATCTTACAATATGGCTACCCGCGCGCCTTTTTAAAAATATTATAATTTTGAAACATAACTGAAACATTATATGGACTTATATGTTTGAAAATATTTGGCTGAAGCGGTAAGTTGCCGGACTCATAATTGAAAGATTCTAGGTTCGAAATCTGCTGCTTTAACAATCTCATTTTAAAGGTTCCTATCCCAGATATATTGTAATAAGAAAAATGAAGACACAATTTTTTAAATTTATAAATATAAACAACGCAAGTTATCCCTTTTTATTTTTTTACACTTACTTAATTATCAGAGTATGGTTTGGTAGCCGACAGAAGGTTGCTTGCGGTGTGATTAAAAACGCGTAAATTTTGTAATACATATTTTGTTTTACACTTGCAAAGAATTGTTTTACTTAGAGGATCGTCTAGAAAGTAAATTCATTTATTTTATTAACACACTGCGATTTTACACACAATTTACAACTGCACTGAGGGTCCGAATGCATGCAGCGAGAACGTTTACTACAGAGCGGTATTTTGTTGCCAAATAAGTCTTTTGGACGATGTAGGTAACATAATCTGGTGTACAATTTGCAGTTAGTCAATCGCCTAGGCCTCTTTTCGAATATATAATTCCATGCAATGTTTAAGTTGTTTCAAAATAATAATATTTAAAAAAAAGGCGCGCTGGTAGCCATATTGTAAAGTGTTTGAAAGCGCTAGTTCAAATTTAAGTTAGGTTTTAATTTAAAACTAGGGCGCTGATAGCCATATTGTAAAATGGTGGAAAGCACCAATTCAAATTTAAATTTAGGTTAGCACAAATTTAAAACTGCCGTGTTGGTAGCCGTACTGTAAAATGGTGAACAGCGCCAATTCAAATTTAGAGTTAGGTTAACACAAATTTAAAAATACCGCAGCGATAGCCATATTGTTAGATGGCGGAAAGAGCCACTTCAAATTTAAAGTTAACACAAATTTAAATAGTGCGCTGGTAGCCATATTCAAAATGGCAGACTTCAAAGTTAGGTTTAATTTAAAAGTGGCGCGCCAGTAGATGTTTTCAATATGGCGGCACGTGGTAATTTGAGTTGTTGAGACAAATTGAAGAATCCCGCGCTAGTAGCCTTATTGTAAAATAGTGGATTTAAACTTAGGTTAGTGCTCATTCAAAATACCGGCAGGCGCCAAACTGTCTCGTCCAACACGGCGCCACATTGTCTGCCATAATTAGGTCATCCGCCGTATTTGTTTACATACTACGTCATTTGTTTACATCCCGTCATCGCCGTCATATTCGTTTACATCAAAATTTAAAGTTAAGGCGCCAAACTGCATATTTGTTTACATGCTACGTCATTTGTTTACAGATCGGAGGTTAAAGTTAGGTTAAGGCGCCAAACTGGTCCTACACGAAGTCACACTGGTATAATTAGGTTATACGCCATATTTGTTTTAATGCTACGTCATTTGTTTACATCACGTGACCGCCGGGGGCAAATTCGTCCGCCATATTTGTTTACATGTGACGTCATTTGTATTTGTTTACATATCAGAGGTTAACGTTAGGTTAAAGTGCCACACTGTTTGGCATAATTAGGTCATCCGCCATATTTGTTTACATTCTACGTCATTTGTTTACATCACGTGACCGCCTGGGTAAGGTTGGCCGCCATATTTGTTTACATATTACGTCATTTGTTTACATCACGTGACCGCCCGGGGCAAGGTCGTACGCCATATTTGTTTACATGTGACGTCACTTCCTTTACAGACGTCATTGACCCCGCCACCATGTTTGTTTACATAACGTGTCTGACGTCACTTCCGTCCCCAAGTGTCACCCTTACTAGTGGCACGACGCTACAGAATGCCGCTATGTTTGTTCTGACTCTCAACATATATTTCTGTGTCATGCAAATAAAGGACATAAATAGTCTGAGAATGTTATTACATTGTAAGATAATACCTTCCAATTTTCGCGAATCATTTATCAGGCATAAAATGAAATACTGTGGACTGATTCCGAGACTTGACATTTGTCTTGTGTTACACACAGAAATGAAACAATCATGAATCCCTTTGTTGCTACCCAGAATTTCGAAACTGTCACGCAGTATATCCATAAAATTGATGGAAAGGTGGAGATTAAATGCGGATTACGACAAAGGATAACCCAACCATACGGTTTACTCTACCGAAGGAAGTGTATTGATACACAGTCGTGTTTCTACGGAGGTACTTCAGAAATCCATTATTCCGCCAATCGCAGAGCCGAGTAGACTGGAGTGGCTCTTAGACCTATATTGGAGAAAGTCCTGGTTCAAATCTAGAGTGGGCTTCCATGACTTTTTATCAGAATGTCTAATGGAATGCGGAGACAGTACCTGTACGTGGGATGTTACCGTATCCTCCGCAATACCATTTAATATCCTCTTATGATCACCTTTCATTTTCTTTCCTAAAGTAATGATTCGTGTCTAAAACTGATATTTGTACGGACAGAATACGGTATAAGAGCAATCATACCTCTACCAGCACGTTTGGTTTCCTGCACGGGCTATTGAAGGCTTCCTCACAGTGATACTGTTGCTTTGCTTGAGAGCTTGTCCTTCTGAAGGGTAAGGCAAACTTAAGGCGAGGTGGCAGAGGACGAGCTCGGATCCATTTCCTGGGCACACATCATTGAGTGAGAGAGAACGCAAACATGGCGCACTTCGGTGCCGTAGTGCTCGCGGCAAAGTAAATGTCCTCTTTTTAGGAATACTGCTGGGGTGGCCTGATTTACCGGCATTGTACTTGTCTGCGGTTTAGAGTAGACGCTTTGTGTACCTCAGTATTACACGTAAATATAATGCCTATAGAGTTATTGTCATGTAAAATGTTGTCATATTATTTTCAGATCGCTATAAAGAATTCCTGTAGCAGGTTGGTAATTGCAAAATACAGAAAGAGGTGAAGGATGAGTTGAAGCAGAACGAATGTAATGTATTTGCAGAAATAAAGATTGCAGCAGCAACTGGGGCGATATCTGGGGCCATGATTCACCGTCAGATTGTGCCACTCGATCAGTAAATGTGCCATAAATCCTTTTCGTATGCTAAAAGGACCAACTTGAATTTCGAGAAGAAAATGGTATTGGCTTTTACAAGTTGAATCTTTAGACTAGAAATCTATCACATAGAAACATACCCCCTTTGCAGAAGAAAAATGACTTTATTTTGTGCGGAAGGCAAAGGGGCGGATTGTTGGAGAACTTATAGTTACTTTTCCACTGGAAATGTTTTTTTATTACTTGCTAAATACTAAATTTATTTAATTCATATCTCCAGTAATTTTTGGGAGGTGGGATCACATGTATTTTCTTGAATGCGTGAATAATGCCTGATAAGCTCTGCTCGTCGTGTATGTATATATTTATGCCCGGAAGACCTTCATTTTGGGGGTTCATTTCTTCTGGGATGTGATATTTGCGTGTAGTGCCTTCACGGTCAGGGTTCTAGAGTTTCGAGTACTCGGAGTTCTAGAACCTTGCATACGTTCTTCGAAATGTCTGAAACGGATAACCTGTTCACACAGTGTCATATCCCAGAAGAATAGAGTCCTCAACCACACCGCAAAACTGAACCTGAACAGCACAGGTTGCACCACACGTTTAAGGAACTCAAATACTAGAGTGTTGTCGTAAATCCTTGAGTAGGCACATCTACGTTTTGTGATGTTTGTCTTCAGAAGGATCCAGCAGTTTATAAATCCCTATAGTTCCTAATCGACGACAAAGGAATTCGGTTGTTGTGGGGAACATTATTGTGATATAACAGTTGTTTCCTTGGGGTAAAAAAATAAATTTGTGCATATCAACACCCCGAAGGCACAGGGCGGGGTGGAACTTTAAGTTCACTCATATTTTACCTCGGTACTAGATGGACATGAGTGGTCAGCTTGAAGCTCCGGCATATTTACTACCTGGGACAGTTTCATTGACTCGGGGGCTGGATGGGACCCAGAGGTGGTCTGGGCGATTTGCAGAATAGAGACTCTCTCGCTCTTGACGAGAATCGAACAATCATTTCTCGGCCATCCAGTCTGTAGCGCAGTTACTCTGCCGATTGCGCTATCCCGGATTTTTTCCCCCTTTAGTTTTCGATATTTTGTTCCGGGAGTTCTATATTCCTACAAAATTTCTACGTTATTCTCCCATTTCAATTTCTAGCTTTATGTCGATTTTTGTGTTTTTTGTTGTTGTGGTGGTGGTGGTGGTGGTGGTGGTGGTGGTGGTGGTGGTGAACCCTTTATTAAACCGAACAAAGACTGTATCCGGTGTTGTCTCTTTTTTTCCATGGCGCAACAGCCCCTAGTGGGCTAAGGCCTCCTCATTGTCGAGAATTCATGATTACACTCAGAAACAACACGGTCGGTAGGACTCCTCTGGACGAGTGATCAGTCCGACGCAAAGACCACTACCTGACAACACACAACATTCACATGAGACAGACATCCATGCCCCCGACGGGATTCGAGCCCACAATCCGAGCAAGCGAGCGGCCGCAGATCCACGGCTTGGACCGCGCGGCCACTGGGATTGGCCCAACCTCTTAGGTAGTCTAAATTGCGCTTCTGGTACTGAATACGAACGGTAAAACTGTTATGTCTGTCTTTAAAACCTTATGTTTTCTCGTGAAAATCGCGAAAATAACGCGGGACATATCACAACGTGCATAAAAGGGGTACATGATATCAACATAGTGCCAGTCCATTCGGTTGTTTCGTATCGTAATCTACTCAGCAGGTTTTTATGAAATTTAGTGTTTTGTGGTCTACATAATACCTTTCGTAGGAATTAAATTTTACCGGTCACATATGACTTCTAGTTTAGTCCAAGTTCGTGTAGAAACTGTTAAATTAATTCACAATAATACGGAAATTTGAAACATAATATGCAATAGATGTACTGGTCGTGTAATAAAATATGTTTGTTGAACCATCGAGTCATAGGAGGATCAGCAAGTAGAGGAACGGGACGTATATGGAAGGCAGTGGCCATTGTCTAATTAAGCTTGGCTTCTATCCCAGGATTTTCTTGGAGGCACTGATGAAAACCACGAGAGTATTCGTCCCGGTAGAGACTTCAACCGGATACCTCCAGAGTACAAGACTGTAATATTAGCTCTTGAGCTACAGCGCAACTTGCTGGTTAACGTAGCTTTCATTGATGTACAGATTTTGTTTGAAATATTTTCCAATAAGATGGATATTTGATGAAATTTAAGGGCGTAGGAACTATCTTCTCAAACACGTTGTTGTTGGAATGAGATGTTAAGATAGAAGTGATGGGAAGGCGAGAAAGAAGACTTAGGCGGCTGCTGGACGCCCTTATGGAAAGGAGAGGCTACTGGAACTTGGAAAAGGGAAGCACTAAATCGCAGTTTGTGGAGAACTTGCTTTGGAAGAGGCTATGGACCTGTCGTAATATAGACTGCAGAATGAATGAATGAATGCACAGCCGTGGTGTGTTCACTGTGACTGACTTTGAAACAGGGAGTTTGATTCTATGGTATATGACCAGAACAACGCAGGCAATGGACGTATAACGTAACTTCGGGGCAGTGGAAAAACAATAAATATTATATATTCTGACTGTTCCCCTAACCTTTTTTATCCAACATGCGAAACGCATGCGCCATATTGTATTGTCATCTGTGGTCTGTCAGGCTATTCCATATTTTTTAACTTCGTCCTATAAATGGCACGATTCTCGGGAAAAAAATTGAACATAAGATGTGTGTTTTTTTATTTCTCTGCAACTTTTACCTGAACTATTTCTCATTAGAATAAAAATTGAGATATGTTAAAAATGTACATAGGTCTTCATGTGAAGTACCCGTTATTCGTGTAAGATTTTTTTAATAAAGTTGAATTTTCGCGACGGATTTCGAAAAACCCTCGAATGTGAAATTTAGACAATCTATCCAGTGGAAACCGAGTTGTTCCATGCGGGCGAAAGGGCGGACAGACAAACATGACAAAGCCATTAGTTGCTTTTCGCTATTTTGCCAATGCGCCAAAAAATGGAGCATACCTTTCTGCGCTCTTTTGCTACTGCTAGTTCTTGAAGCCTGTCAATGATTTGTAAGTTCGGAGGTTGCCATGAATTTTCCGTGTAAATATGTTTAACCATAAATGGCAGTTGAATTTTTTCCGGAACATTTTCGATAGATTTGATATGCGTTGTATAACATAGGGCGATAGATTTTTTCTGCCATATGCAATATGCAAAGACGAGAGAGAGAGAGAGTAGGGCGTGGATGGAGCCTAACATATCACGAAGAGTGGGGTCCCAGTTGTTCCAACTGCCATATTTCTTTACATGCATCCGACGCATCTCGCGGTCCCAACGATCCTCGTGTGAGCTATGAGCTACAGTTTTATTTAGAGCCTGTACTTTTATCTTGCGTTATCAGCAGTGAAACAGTTCAAAAATGTTGCTAGAAACTGAGGGCAGTGGATGAGTGTGTAGTTACTGTTCACATATTTACCCCGAGACAGCTAAAAAGTTTTTTTTTGTTCGTGAGCATGATGGTTTGATATGTTAAGGGCACTATTTCTGTGTATTTTACGCTCTGTGGTGATTTATACTTCGGTGCTTTAGAACGTCGAGGTATTAATGTAGGAAAGTGATCTGCGTATGCAGGGCTGTCCAACGTTGTGTATCTCAAGCCATTTTATCGCACCACGTGTAATATACGTCTAACATCTGCTGCTAAAATAGCCTCTACACTTTATATAAAATCTCACTACACATGTAGGGCTGTAGAGCATAGGCTAACAACAAATGGCGTGTTTGAAATTATTGGCCCTTATCTTAACCAGGGATACGTGTAACCAGAGTTATTATTTGAGGTGAGTTTGTATATGCAGTTGTGAAGCATATGAACTGAACATAAAGGAATATACCGCCGATAACAACTGTATTTATGTGTTTATTTTAATATATCATATACGCATGTTTTGGCCCTAGTCATCGTCAGGTATACCGATATATACTTACTTACTCCATGGTGCAGAGTCCTTGTTGAGAAGCTAACTGGTTTGCAGCTAGTCAAGAAATTCCCCACATTTCACGGAACCCGAAGGTTCATTACAGCACTCACAAGCGTCCGCCACCTGTCTCTATCCTGGGCCAGCCCAATCCAGTCCATATACACACACCCCACCTCCTGGAGATGCATCCTAAAA
>Ga0123352_10012332_pt1 | contig 13511 bp, 7 predicted proteins | sample TergutLab28metaG_FD_89700 | JGI IMG/M metagenome (GOLD analysis project Ga0123352, IMG submission 89700) | Labiotermes labralis P1 segment gut microbial communities from Petit-Saut dam, French Guiana - Lab288 P1 | ecosystem: Host-associated > Arthropoda: Insects > Digestive system > Gut ...
GAAGAAGAAGAAGAAGAAGGAAGGAAGGGGGGGGGGGAGGGGAATGAAGATGCAGCTGATGCCTAATGTCAATATTGTGCAGGTTTGTTCTGTGAAGACCAGGACGGTGAGCAATGGGTTCGATGCCAAGGGTGTCTAAAGTGGGCACACACTGTTTGGGCGAACCATCGGAAAAGAGCTTTTGTGTGTGTGTGACAGGTGTAAGAAAAGACAGGCGCTGGTTTATTATGTTTGCTAACTGTTATGAAGAACTTCATTTTGTAGCATTAATAACTGAAACTTGCTGTTTCTGGCCTCCCTAAATTGTCTCCTTGTTTCAAGTATGAGAAAACCATAGTGCATCGTAATACGAGCACGTCATATTGGGTGTCGATTTAATGCTGTTTCGTAAAATTGGTATTAACTCTGCAATGAATTATTTCATGAACTAATATCTATTGTGCTTAATGAAGGATTTTTTATCTTCATAAGGCATATTAAAAGTTACTTGCTTATTACAAACTGTATTGTCGGTGTGACCAAAAAACGGACTAAACCGTACTAGTCGACAGTTTTGTATATGAATTTCTATCTACAGCACACTCTGGACAAAAACTCCACGTTATGTTCAAAACCTTGGGCTGTATCACTGCCGCATATAGGGGCTAACATACCTACAGTAGGTAACTGCGTACACCACAGACCTACAGTGGGTACCTGCGTACACCTGCACCACTGACCAACAGTGGGTACCTGCATACACCTTCACCACAGACCTACAGTGGGTACCTGCGTACACCTGCACCACAGACCTACAGTGGGTACCTGCGCACACTAGCACCACAGACCTACAGTGGATACCTGCGTACACCAGCACCACAGACCTACAGTGGGTACCTGCGTACACCTGCACCACAGACCTACAGTGGGTACCTGCGCACACCAGCACCACAGACCTACAGTGGGTACATGCATACACCTGCACCACAGACCTACAGTGGGTACATGCATACACCTGCACCACTGACCTACAGTGGGTACCTGCGTACACCTGCACTACAAACTTTCTGAAGCCGCAATCATAAGACTTTTCGGAACGCTAAACAAACAGGCAGTGAGTAAGCAAAGGCAAGTAAGTCTTTAATTCCCCAAATACAGATCAGTTTAGTTTATGGGCTATCATATCTTTAATTTCTCTGTCGCTTATTTCACGACATATTTAGTATACAGTAAAGGTATGAAGGAAGGGACGAAAGTAAAATAGTCCCTCAGGGTGCGCGATTTCGCGTATACGAATGCAAAGTCAAATCTTGTTTTTCAATTTACAAGCCAATTTTCGTTTATAAGAGCTCCTTATTTTCGCAGCACAAGTTAATAACAACGATGTAACATTATTTATTCTGTGCATTGTGCTTGCAATAATTTATATATACAAACATACGCAAACTGTAGAACTATATATTTTATATATATATATATATTTATTTATTTATATTTATTTTTATATATATCCACACTGCAGACGTATCAGCGATAAATCACCATCCTCAGGGAGACTTCAATACAAAAGAAATATATAATTATATAATATTACTTATATATTATATATTTCTTTTGTATTTATATCTTACAGAGAATGACGACTTATCTCTGAAACATGTACGAGTGTCGAAGTTAATGTATAACACATGATTCTATTTTGTGCGTGTTTTAGTGTGTATGAATGATCAATGTCTGTGTTGGCATTTAAGTACAGTGATTTATATCACTAATACTTACTGTTTTCTTCATATTTAGGTACCGTTCTGTGATGTACTGAGATGACATTTGGTTGTCCAGAAACAAAGTTTTGATAGACGAAACCAATCAAATTTTAAACACAAGAAAGAAGGAGCAATTATTCTCATTTTAGGATTTTTCGACTGACGTAAATTATTAAAGAAAGAATAAATCGCGGAAACCAAAATTTTGCTCTATTTTACGAGAAAAAACTTAGATAAAATTGTTCCTGTGTTTAATGTGGTATCCTTGTTCGAAGGCACCATTTGGAATGGAGTTATATTTATGTCTTTATTAATTTCTGAAAATCGGCATTAGATGGAATGCATTGATTAAATTGATGACCACATTGCTTTACTCCAAGTGATAATGTTACCCGGCACCCGATGAACAAGATGTTGTGAGCTTCATATCCGGTCCGAACACAAGGCACAAGAGAAAAATCTCCTTATTTCTTATAATAAAACCAACTAGATGCACTAATTTCTCAAATTTATTTTTGGAAACAAAACTATACATGTTTCAGGCAGTTCCTCTGTCCACCATCTGGAGATTTTCACTGTACACACAGAAAACTTCTATGACATATACCTTTGCTGTGTGTACAGTGAAAAACTCCTGATGATGGACAGAGGAACTGTCCGAAACATGTAGAGTTTTATTCAAAAAACAAATTTGAGAAATTAGTGAGTCTAGTTGATTTTATTATAGGAATATATCACGATGCACAGTCAACTGAACGTCAAATTCTCTTTATTTCTGCCAGAAATACTTTGATTGCTTGGTCGTCCAGCTGACAACCCGACCATATTATGAACTCCTCTATCCGTAATCCGGAAAAATATGTTATTCCAGTGGACCGTAAAGTGGTGGGGGTGTGAACACATGTTGTACCTAAAATTTTGCAATTTGTTGTTCTGATAGGCCGCTGAACTCTGCACCAGATAGGTTTAGGGTGCTGCGCGTTACGTCGTTGTTGCTCTTATTGACCTCAGTTACTCCATCACGCACCAAATTACTACAGACTTTAAGGTTCCTAATAGCCCTCCAGAAAGTCTTCTTGTAACGCCCCGGAAATAGAACACAGAATTATTCCCTAAGGTAAGGCGCCAAGTACAAGAACAATCACAGAAAATGAGTGCAGTTTTACAATAAGATAGTGTAAGATAACATGGCTTATCGTATGTCGTAATGTCGATGAAGCATTTTTAGGGGCTGTCGCAAATTGCGAAGAGCTACTGTTAGTTTCGTCACGTTTGTCCGTCCGTCCGTCTGCATGGAACAATTCGAAGGATATTCATGAAACTTGACTTTTGAGTATTTCCTGAACATCTGTCGAGAATATTCTTTAAATTGTGACAAGAATAACCGGTAATTTACATGAAGACCGATGTACTGTACATTTCTGATACTATCTCGCTCAATTCTTCTTAGAATAAGAAATGTTTCAGATGAAAGTTGTAGGAGATTCAAAACACAAATTTCATGTTCAAAAACTCCCACTTCCCCCCCCCCCTCCGAAAATCATGCTGTTAATGGAATAATGTGGAAAAACGTTGTAGAGGCGTGCAGGACACAGATGACAAAATGCAGCATGCACATTGCATGATGGATGGTTACAAATACACACTCGGAATATGTAATATATATGGCTTTTCCATAGCAAATTTGGTTGCATGAACGCGCCTTCATTGTTACGTTATAGTATTTTGCGTTTCTTTATTTTTGAAGTCTACAGCAGGTTACATTCAGCCATAAGACTGAATGTAACCTGACGGTATTCAATAGGCCTATAGGTAATGTACATGCCTACAGCAACACAGTCTATGCAGCCTAAAACACCACCCTCAAGAGTGCGAGGTCCTACTATGAATCAAATGTTTAACACCAAATAAAACCTAAGGGGTCTGTCCGAATGATTTGTCTCCTAAATTGGTTACCATCCGATAAAATTGACACTACAATTTTAGGTATACCTAGTGCTCTGTGTAAGATATAGTAAACTTCAGAGTGTTGCCAATCCCAGTGACCGCGCTGTCTAAGGTGTGGGTCTGCGGCCTCTTGCATGCTGGGATTGCGGGTTCAAATCCTGACGGGAGTATGTGTGTCCGACTTTGGTGAGTGTGGTGTGTTGTCAGGTAGACCTCTCTGCGTCGAGCCGGTGGATCGTCCAGAGGAGACCTACCGACTGTTGTGTGTCTGAGTGTGATCGTGAAGACTCGACAATGAGGAGGCGCTGCTCCACTAGGGTGGGCCGTGACAGTAAAAAAGAAATCCCTTTAAAATTATATTATAAAAGTTATTTTGAGTGAAAAATACCGTATTAAAATTTATACGAGCATTTTACTGTATCAAGTTCCCGCAGCACACTGAAAGGCATCAGTCGATGTAAGACACCTTTATATTACTGCCATATGACAAAATGTACTGTCCCTTCCTCTTATTTACTTTGGTCCATTGGCCTGTTTTTGAGGTCACCAGATCTTGAACATGTCTTCTGGGGCACATAAAATAAAATAATCGCAAATAAGACCAGAACATTCGCTGTGTTGTGTTGTTGCATTCTTTCTTTCAGGCGATTCTCCAGCGTCTGAATTATGTGCCGACGTTTCGGAACACTCTTTATGTTCCATCTTCATAGGTCGTATGAAGATGGAACAGACAAAGTGTTCCGAAAAGTGGTCACAAAATTCAGACGTGGCGGAATCACCCAAAAGAAAGAATACAAGAGAACACTTGCAGGGAATCATGGATTCTTTAAGAGCAGGTCTATAGTCATTAACCAGGAAGATTAAACGCAGTGTTTTCCTCCAAAGAGTTCAGTAAAAAAATACATATATAACAAAACTCATTGCATACCATTTTTTGACGTTTAGAAAACTTTTGACACTGCTTCATGGTACAGACACTGAGATCCGAATCATTTTTCCTTAAATCCCTTTTACCATTTGTAGTCCAACGCAAAAGAACAGTGTATCTCTTGCTGTCAGTGCACGCATATTAGCTGTGAAGATAGACCCGTCTACAGCCTGGTGGTTTTTATCGCCTTGTGTACATAACACAACGTTACTGCTACACAACGTACCTGAAGTAGATTTGCCTAATTTTTATAAAGTCCAACATTTCTTGTATTTATTCTAAACTTTGCTTTTGGTCCTTTATCGAATTTTAGGTAGGTGTCTATAGCCTCTTGTGCTGGCGTGTCGTTAAACCCATAAGCAAACACATACAGATACACATACACACACATTAATACATACCTGCGTACAGCTGTGCCTACACACGTGAGCACATATACGTAAATGTACATATACATGTATACTTATATAAAGGCATACTTACATGTGTATCGTACATATGTATTAGAATACGTACATACAAGTGTATGGGCCTACATACATAAATATATTCATGTGTATTAAGACGGATAAACGTATAGCCGTCAGCTACAACAAATTTTGTTGGTCCCATCAACGCACGATACATGTTTCGGCCGAACTGATCATCTTCAGGCATTAAATATATGATGTATAAAACGTAAGATAATATGCATGTATGATGTTTAATCACACCCCCCCGCCAAAAAAAATTCATAGGTATTGGATTTGTGATTCATATGTATCCTACACACATACATACATACATAAATACATAGATACATACATATATACATACGCACGCACACACAAACACATACGTACGTATATACATACATACATAATACACACATAAAGACATAATACATACATACACACATACATACATACATGCATGCATACACACATACCTACATATATACATACACACACATACACACGCACACACACACACACACACACATTCGTACGTACGTACATACATACATAATACACACATATATACATAATACATACATACACACATACATACATACATAATAAACACATACACACATACATACATATATACATAGATACATACATACATACGTAAATACATACACATACATACATACGTACACACACATACATACATACTAAAAATACATACATACGTACACACATACATACATACGTAAACACATACATACATACATACATACACGCATATAAACATACACACAGAATAGCCACTCGTCCATCCTATGGCATTACACCCCGCACTCGATCCTTGGTCTCCCATAATTTCTGCCTCCAAACTGCTCCTTTCTGTGGTGTCGGTTTCCAGTTGCGACACCGGGGAAGTCTGGCAGCTCCTTGTTTTAGAATACCCACACAAGTCCAGTCTAAACTATTTTGGACTATTTGTAAATCGAATTATATTTACAAGTTTCCTTTTGTTCGTCACAAGAGACCTAATTCAAGTTTTGCCACTGCTACCATCCGTAAGGTAAAAAGGTAAAATACATCCTATAACGGGACTAGACTGGCCCTTAATGATCCAGGAGGTTAAGGTTTCCAGAATTCCCACAGATTCGGCACATGAAGATGGCATAGTTGTGAGCCCTACGTACCGGCTGCCTTTACCCCACAGTAGATATCCCTGGTTCTTTTTTGTGTTAGAGGCTCAGCTAGCCCTAGGGCCATAGTGCGGCCAGAAAGATTAAGTGAATGAAAACTCCCAATGACCCCACCGGGATCGAACCCGCGACCTTCCGTTATCCCGCATAAAAGTTTGCATAATTTTACTACTAGGGGTGACTGAAGCAGCCATAACAATTCAGGCCAATAACTCACAAGATTAAGTAATGTCTTCTTGCAATTAAAATCTTTTTAACAAATATTTACACGACTTTGTCAAACGCCTTCTTTTATCACTTAGACTAGACCCATTTTTCTGGATCTTCTTGTAAATCACACGTTTATCTCGGAATAGGCAGTATATCTGATTATTTACAATTCCACAATGCTCCATACTCGTATTTAATTCACCTACCACTGACGCAGTATAATCTTAGCGCCTTTCAGCATCGCTCAATAAAACACCTTGACACAATTTGCAAACCAAATCCCAGTCCGCAGTTTCTGCATATAGCAGCTACAGTTCCATTGTGCGTCCAGTTCTACCTCACAAGTGAACCACTGGTTGTGGCGTCCTGTAAACTTCATTCTCTTTACACAATTGATATGTCATCATGCTTGCTTTGGGCTTGTTCAGCGGCAGATAGGCCATTCCTCCTGTAAGCCACTAAAATAATTCTGAATTCTTAACTCAGAACGAGTTTCGGACAATTTTTTCTACAGCACTTGACTTAATACATTTCGTAGAATAAGAAACATGGCTTCCTTACTTTCCCCTCCATTAAGAGAAGAAATATAGCAGACAGTAAGAAAAAGACGAGCAGAGTAGGGTAGGAGGCATAATTAATTCTCTATATAATCCGACAGTGCGGCGCTGCCATCGTATGGAAACCTCGCTACAACAAAGTTAAGTGTGTTTCAATTTGCGTGCTTTTCCCGATGACACAAGATTTGACCAATGAAATTTCAAGAGAGGCGGGATTGCTGTGAGAAACGGTCAACTCTGATTGGTTAGTGTGCGCTGGGTTAGTGCACGCATGGAGGGGATAATTCCCCTTACCTCCCGACTGGTTTCCACAACCAGCCGGCATGCTTGTGTTCCAAGCAGGGGAGAAAGTTTTCAGTCACTTAGAAACGGGGTTAGAACGAAACGTGCGACTTCGGGGTCAGTTCGTTTAGGTAACGCTACTTGAGAGCATTGTGCTGGTGACCAGCTGTAACATGCTGTCCGTGCTGATGTGTGTACATAAGTGTGCGCCACGCAGAAATGGTAACTAACACAAATGCGTATAACTTGTTTGGTAGTACATAGTATAAATAATCGTGAATGGATCTGAAAGGAGGCGTGTAGAAAAGAAATTAAACGTTATTGTAATCACTTCTCATAAGGGCCTATTTTTTTTTTTTTTTTTAAAAAAAAGCCCCCCCATGGGTTTAAAAGTGAAAAGAAAAGGGGAAGTACAGAGAAAATTTCAACAGCATAAATGGATACTTGGGTGCGCCCTACTGTAAGGCCCACAGAAGATGGTTTATCAGAGTGAGTCTGTGGAAGATTACTCCAGCTACATAACTGTCGTCAAGGAACGAGGGGTGTGTGACAGAAACAACACCTCTAGCCATGTTACCACACATTTAACCTTGATTTTCACCTATGGACCCAGTGACAGAAGGCGCAGTCTAATGTAAGGCACCAGACACTTCATGTGTCTGTGGAAAATCTCCATTACTTAGTATCATAATTCACGTAGGCCTACAAAATTATGCGAAAGTGATTTGCACATATTTGTCGTTTTGGTGGCCCATGTTCTTTACATTATTCATTCTGAAATTAATGAAAAGGTTCTATGTTATCAATGTGGACGTTGTGAATCCTTCAGTTATCAATTTTTAACTGATAATTGATTGATGAAAGAAAAACCAAACATTAAGAGATGCATACTGTATAATGTTCGTATCTTCTTGCAACAGACTCTTCTGTACCTAACCCTTCTTCTTCTTTTGTCCGCAAAAGTGGTGACAATCGTCTGCACGAAATTCAATATGCACAACCATTGTCATGACGTATGAACGAGATATGGAGCTGCACCGGGACATCATGACGGAGGAAGAAGACGATCAGGAGATCAACGTTGACACCGACAGCCGGTGCAGTGCCACCGCTGACGATGACAGCCGCACCAGCAGCTTCGTGGATGGTGCTCGTAGCTGTAGTGCTACAGGAAGTGACGGAGGAGGCTCTCTGATGAGCCCTAGGTCTGAGCATAATCACCAGGACGTCTCTCCCTCCAACAGCTATCATCATCTGCATCACAGACGACTTGATGACGACAGAAGGAGTCTGTCGCCCTCACCGCCACCCAGCAGTGCGTCTTCAGCTGGGCAGGTGTTACCGTTTAGCATCTCACGCCTCCTGGGTGCGGACTTTGAGGCAAACAATAACAGTCTGAACAGCAGCCGACCGGGTTCGGTCTCCGCAACCATAAGCGAAAAAGGTGCGTCTTCTTTACTGTTGCACCCTCCAGGACAGGTTCTCTCGCAGCATGAAGCAATCACATCTCTGTACTCTCATCCAGCTATTGTGCAGTTTAGTGGTACGACTTCCGGTGCACGGACAAATACTTCCGTAGGGTTGTGTCCGGTATCTGCAGGCTTACCAACCGCAGCACTCGCTGCAGCGGGACTCGTTTATAATACGGCTGCAGGTGTTATTCGTGTACCAGCACATAGACCACCTCCGCCCCCACCTCTGGGGGCCCCTTCAGGGGCAGGGGGTGCTGCAGTACCAGCTCTAGCCGCACCGTTCCCGTGGCTCGCTGCCGCCTCTCTAGACCCCACGTCATTGCAGAGAAGCGCCGCTGCTGCAGCCTTCGCGTCCCAAGTCGTCAAGGAGCGTCTCACAGGTAAGCACACTTTTCAATTAGCCTCTATTCCTTTTCAGCTTCGAAGGATGTTGGTCCTAATTTATGTGGTGTCTACTGAAAGCTGACTAAGGAGAAGCGCTATGGTAAAGTCTCCTATTGAATTTTAATAACCTCCTTATAATTGTCGTTTGATCTACAAACGAATTTAAACAGGGAGAAAATGTGACAGTCATGTAAAGATTTATTTGGCAGAGTCACTAGTCTTTCCCATTTATTAATATACTCCCCGATGTGGAACGCAACTCTTTTCGTTCGGTCTCATATTAATGCAATTTAACAGTTTCTGACGCCCTGTTGGCTGCTATATGTCCAGCTCTGTGATTTGTATAAATTTCGTTTCAAATCTGTGAAAGTAAGAGACTGAGTGCGCAAATAACATAGACTGATATCGTACAGAAACCTAGACCTGAAGTTGACGATCCTTGATAAGCAACATTTTGACAGTTTTTCTTAAATTTTAGTAGAACTTCTTTCACTAAGTCATACTACAGGCGAAATACAGTCTTAGTCGGTCTTGGGGATGATGCGTAATTTATTTTTTTACAATGGAAACGTAGTATTGATTTTTATGCCTACGAAGTCTCTATCGCTGTTTGTATAGTGTGTAAACGCCATAACATGATGATGTATACAAAGCGTTTACCTTTACTTTTAGGTGGTTGTGAAATTTTAATAGACCAAAGAATGGTAGCATACTGAATTAGTTAACAGTTGTAGTCCTATTGACGAAGAATTCGGTGACAATCATGTCTCAGGCACGTTTTCTACTACTTTAAGTATATCTTCAAGGTTTGTACCAGTTTCCAAAGTTTTATTGTTCCTAAGCTTATCTGCACGCACGGTAGACCTATTTGTTTGCAAGACAAGTTTAAATACGCAACTCACCTATCTACCCTTCTTGGAAACCACACAAACAACGTCTACACTTTATCCTGCTTCGTTCACATGTCTTACCACATGCATGATAATTTGTTTAACAAATCACTACTGTCACCTTAGGGTACGAAATATGTTGCAAGGTTCAGGATTGTTATTTCTAGCACGGTTTATATCAGTATTCATCCCACAATAGTCTATAGTACTACTGGTCTCAGTCTATAACTCTTCTGTAAATGATTCTTTCTGCTGCACATAATTTTGACTGCTTGCCATTGATTTCTGTCTCACAGTTGACATGTGGACTGAACAAAATTTTTATATACTTAATGTCGGTGAAATGTGTTCTTTGGCTGTTCCAAGAATGAAATTAACTTGCTCATTGTTTGATGGAGGCCTAGATTTATATAAAGTCTATTTTATTCCTGCAATCAAAGCTTACATTTGACCAAATCTTTAGTTTAATTCATATTAATAACGTCAGATACTTAAGCCTTTGCGGTAGCACAGTGGTGATCGTTGGTTCGATCCCAGCTGGTGTCATTGGAATTTTTCATTGACATATTCCTTCCGATCTCACAATGGCCCTGGGGTCGACTCAGTCTCTAACAGAAATGAGCATCAGGAGCATTTTTTGGGGGCAATGGCGGCCGGTGTGTAAGGCTGACAACCTTACCACCATCCTGTGCCGTTGTCATGTAATTTGTGAACCTTAATTTCCTGGAACCCTCTGGGCCACTCCAGGCCTGTAACGGGACTGCTTTGCCTTTTACTTTAGCCTTTACTGAAGTGTACTGCAATTCAGTAAGAATTATTTGTAGTTATGATTGTTTGTAAGAATGTAGCATTTTGCTTCTTCAGTCTTGTCTACACTGGGAAGGTAGCGAGGTGCATGCGCCTACCTGTTAGGGCAGCGTACCATAGAATTTTTCTGTCTCACAAAATTTGAGTTTGTTTCTAATAGATCCATAAAACTGAACTTTCTCCTACAAGTAGCCTACAGACCCAATTTAAAAATAAAAAATATCATTACTTTCTGTGACAAATAACGCTAGTCACTTCCTGTCGACTCGCTTATCGTATATAGCGCGACACAGTCAGCGACTTGTCTATCTTGTCTTATCCGACGCACGTTGTCAAGTCCGAAACACATTAAGCTGCATTTTCTTCATTTTCAACAACAGGCGTCGATGAAAAATGAAGAGTGTGTTTGACAAATGTGATCATTGCTTGCGAGCCGGCGCGGACCGTGTGTGTGTGATGCCCTGTGTAAGAACGTACTGTTAACAACAATGTATTCGAATAAATCCGAAAAAAACCTTCTTTAATTTAAAGTAAACATTAAATACTTAATATCAACCACAGTACACCGAGCTGCGAATTTGGACTACAACTCACGAAAAAAACCAGAGTAATGGCAGGAGGTAATCAGTCACATTTGGCAGATAAAATAATGGCCTTATATTTAATAGAAGCGGAGTTAAACTAGTTTAGTTTATATTGCAACTTTGACAAGGTGACACAGGATAGACACATTCAGTACATTTTTACTGACATCTCACTTACTCGCCATAAAGGTAGTTATGCATGTTGAACAAATCAGTTCTAAAGTTAAGTTTATTCTTCCACACTTTACTTACTCCGAGTTAGATTCGAATACGCTATTACCATAGCTGTTTTTCCCGAAACAGTCTCCTTCTAACAGACCTAACTTCTTCACTTAAAGTAACATGCCTAGTTTCACCATCAGTATAAACCAAGAGGAAAATTTGAAGTTGGTAAGCCTGGGCTTAAGTCTTAATGTTTTTCATTCAGATTGGAGGCACATGAAAACTCTCTTGCCTGATGAAACATTGCCGCACTTAATGTGCTCTCAATTTTTACAGCATTAATATAAAGAATACACAAATCTTGGTCCGTGAAAATAGTACAGCCTAACACTTTCGGTACTACAAAATAGTGACTTACATTTTTTGATAGCTCAGACGGTGTAACGACTCGCTATGGACTGGACGGTCCGGGGATCGAATTCCTGTGGGAACGATATTTTCCACACCTACTCCAGACCAGGCCTGGGGCACACCCATCCTACTGTATAATGGGTACTGGATCTCTTACTCGGGTTAAAGCGGCTCTGGCGAGGGGATGTCCATCCACCCTATCTAGCGTAGAGGTTAAAGAAAGAGTAGATCAATACATGTAATTTCCCTCTAGGCCTGTATGGCCTGTTCTAGGGTAAAAATTACATTTTAACTTTTACATTTTATTGTATTAGTGACGCTCTAGACTAGGGATCTCAAAAATGGGGTCGCCAGTTCCATTCAAGCGACTATCTAAACAATCTTGTTCCGCTTACTGGACCTAGCCTGACTCAGTCTCGACCAATTTTTAATCAAAAAGAAATAAAAATACTTTTCGTCATGAGTCTCAAGCTTCAAATTACGGTCTTATTTAATACCATGTAAACTAAATACCAAGCACCCTTTACGAAGGGAACAATCTCAACGAGTGTTTCCCACAAAAGTTACAGACACATTTCACATTTAATCTACCAAAGACATCTGCTATTCCAACTCATTTGTCTGCAGTAACAATTCAAGATCAAAGAATAACGTAAAAATGGCAACTAAATCAATATAGAATGCAGATCTACAGGGTCCTTGGAACGGAGATCATTCTTGAAGCCTGCCCACAAATTTGTACTGGATTACTAACATCGACACTTTGTTTTGAAACAGAGTGCCACGTGTTGTTTTCATCTGCCTTCCTTCGCTATTTAAGTTAATATGGCAAACATAATGCACTCATTTTCACCTGTCAGTATTTTTAATCATTGCCATTTCCAGTGCAAGGTATTAGGTCGTGATATCATTTGATTAACTTGGCGCCAGTTTCCAAAATGAGAACAGACATGTTGGTGCTAGAAATCACGTCCCATTGAGACCCGCAGATGGATGTCAGTTGTTTTACAGACCGGGCGGCTGCTCAAATATTCGGGACTGCTGTGACGCGCTCCTTCACTCTCTTTCAGGCTAAATAAATGACTGATTTTTAGATTCGCTTTCTTCTTTTTCTGAGACTGTATCTTCTGCGAGTCCAAAAAAAACAACAAATTCATGATTCAAAAACAACTTGTTCTGTGTGTTTGCGTACTTTTTCCATTGGTGACGCAATTGTTTGCCTATATAGGTTTCTGACTTACTTTTATTTAAAATTCTGGATAATTTGAACAATTTTAATTAAATTGGCCACAAACTTTATGAAACTGTGTGAGGTAAAACGTGGAAATTCGGCTTAATGTCATTACAAATGTTCTTCTTGAATGTTACACTCCCTGACACTAGTTAACTCTATTTATTTTACTAATGGAAGGTACATTGGGAATTTATCATTGACCTATACAACAAATAAAAGTAAAATCCCAAAAAAAAAAAAAAAAAAATAAAAAAAATTAAAA
>Ga0123352_10012333_pt1 | contig 13511 bp, 6 predicted proteins | sample TergutLab28metaG_FD_89700 | JGI IMG/M metagenome (GOLD analysis project Ga0123352, IMG submission 89700) | Labiotermes labralis P1 segment gut microbial communities from Petit-Saut dam, French Guiana - Lab288 P1 | ecosystem: Host-associated > Arthropoda: Insects > Digestive system > Gut ...
CCAATCCAGTCCATATACCCACATCCCACCTCCTGGAGATCCATCCTAATATTATCCACCCATCTACGCCTAGGTCTCCCCAGTGGTCTTCTTCCCTCCGGTTTCCCCACCAAGACCCTATACACCGCCCTCTCCTCACCCATACGAACCCTTCAGTTATAACTAATATAAATGTTTGGGTAATTTTAATAGGAAAAACTCTACGCAGTTTACGAGGAAATGAGATTACAAGGCCAATAAAAAGTACACAATTCTGTACTATAAACAATATTTGTAAGGGATTGAAATTTATTCCAAACTTGACACATGGTGTTTTGTATTTCACGCAATGTTATAATTTTTTGCGTTTTTTATTTTCCAAGATTAGCCTGGCGATGACTGATTTAGTCCAAGCATGCTGCTAGATTAATGTGACAAGTTGTTTGTCGACAAAAGCTTGTGTTTGCCGATGTGTAGGCACTGCATGTTATACTTAGCGCTTACTGCACGTAATAACAAAAAGTGGTTGGTCTTTGTAGCGTAATGGCAGTGTATTATGCGAGGTAGGTACTGGCTACTTAGGTACTTTTGAAACGAAATGTATACTTCAAATGTATTAGAGTTATATGACGTTTTACTTATCACATATTCGAGAAGAGTTTGATTCGAATCTAGGTTTGGGATTTGTAATTTTTGACTCATTTTTAGGCACGTTCGCAAAATTACGAAAAGTGATTATTAGCTTCATGTCTGTCCGCCCGCCTGCAGGGAACGACTCGGTTCCCACTGGACGGATTTTCATGAAATTTAATATTTGAGTATTTTTAGAAAACAGATCGAGACAATTCAAGTTTCTTTAAAATCTGACAAGAATAACGGGTACTTTAGGTGAAGACCTGTGCATATTTATAACGATTTCTCGCTGACTTCCTCTCAGAATTATAAATTTTTCGCACAAAAGCAGTAGAGAAAATCAGAACACACATTTTATGTTCAATAACTCCCCCCTCCCCCCCGAAAATCATGTCGTTTATGAGATAATGTGGAAAAGCATGGTCGAGTCAGACAAGTCACAGGTGGCAATGGAATACGGCGCATGCGCTTTGAATTCTGGATAATAAAGGTTACGGACACACGCTCAAAATATGTAATACTTACAGCTTTTTCACGGTAACAATGGTTAAACGAACGTGCCTCAATATTACGTTATAGTACACTGCCTGTCTTGTTTACAGTTTAAGTTGTTAGAGAGAGCACGTGTTTTAAAGCATTAAATAATGAGGATGACGTAGGAAACTCAAAGCATTCCGAAAAATAAACTCACTGTACTGTTTTACTTTGCATGATTTTTTTCTGTATAAGGTGTAACAATCAGAAGTTTCGAGCTGGATGACCAAAATAGTTGGTTAGATTCCTGGCAGGAGGAGGAGATTTTTTTCTCTTCTTCAAAGCATCCTGGGACGACCCTGAATCCAACCCGGTGGGTACCGGCACCTGTCTTCCCTGAGATAAGCGACTTGTACTTGAGAGTCCACCAGAGTGTAACTTGTGCACTAAATTTGGAGGCAATGGGTTCCAGTGGAACGTCCATATCCGTCTGCACGATGTCATATGAGGAGGACTAAAGTTTTATACTCTGTACCGTGAAAATACCACATTTGAATAAATTTATCCGACAGAGATTATATTTTGCTCTGCACTTTCTTGAATTCAGTTGATATGTTTCATCAGACTGTAAAAAATACAGAGCGGCTACGTGTTTTATTTAAGTAACACACCAACAAATGCACATGTATTGAGACCGGCTGTCGGTGTGCACATCGACAGCCGGTCTCAATTGAACAGTGTACGGCTCACACATAACACACGACATGCTGCCACAGCACCAAATTAAGATAACGAAGTAAATCACTGAGTGTTTTAAACTGTAACTTTAGCAAGGAACAAAGTATGGTCCCTATGGATGACCGTATGATCGAACCATGTAGGAGCGTTTTAAGTGTTTTAATGTAAATTTTGGATTATTAAAGACTATATATGTGCATTTGTTGGTGTGTTACTTAAATAAACTACAAAATGCACGGTGCAACGATAAAGATAGCAGCTACGAGATTTATAGACTTAATATTGTTAGGAAGTGAAATAAGGGGTCTGCGGGGAATTTAAAGTGTAATTCGGAGAGAGAAAATAAATACATGCAGAATATTGCTGCAGAAACCTTGCAGACTTAGAAGATATTTATACGAAGATAGTCATTATGAAACTAACGGATAGTTTGATTATTATAGAACTGCATCAATATAAGAAATCAGTGACGGTTGAAGTTTCAACTTATTATACAACTTGTCTCCATCGAGTGCCGAGTTTAAGAATGCGTGGAGCTCCACATTCGCTTCCCTCACGTCTTCATGATGTGTTGCTTCAGTAAGCACAGGTAAAACTTTATCTTGGCCTGTACATGCGGCATATAGTACATTTCCTGTCAGGAGGTAATTATGTTTATACAACAGGAACATCGGAATGTGCTGGGGTGCTTTGGGATTTCGTTAGAAACAGGTTATACACTTCCGAGCTATTACGTCACGTGCATCAACTGAAATTCGCCTTGAGAGCTTGGCAGTTGTATTGCCACGAACACCTTAGGCGCCCACGTGCTACGCCTCGGCGAACCCACCACCTGTCTATCCAGCCAGGTTGTAGATTAAATCACCGAATTTATATTCTGAATAACTTGCGGTATTTTGCAAGCAGTCCGAGAATATTTGCATTATTATTGGCGGCCACAAAATAAATATTTTTTTTATTCCATCTCTGCGGTTTTATTCTACGTCATTTCTGGAATGTGGTTACTTTCCTCCAAGAACGAGGAACACAAACTTATTAGAAGGCATTCGGAGACATTTGTACCGATACACCCAGTCCGTATTTTACGACCTAGTTGCATTCCTAAAAAAGTGAGCTGAAATAAACAAGACGTAACTGAAAAATGATAATTACCATAAGAAATAAGGGGCTACCGTAACAGAACGCAGCAATTTAAAGTGTTAAACCGAAAATGAGAGGGCGTAAATTAAGACATGGTATAAATTGGCAAGTGGCGGTAAAGCAAAAAAGGCGTAAAACAAAAGGAAGTAAAAGTAAGAGCAGGGTGTGTTTTGAATGTGGTTCAAGCTTGCATGAGAACTTCATTTAGGCCTAATCACTGATATTTGGGCTGATTTGTTGGAGTGTTGTGGCCCGGGCAGTTCAGTCGGTATAGCGACTGGCTATGGGCTGGACGGTCCGGGATCGAATCCCGGTTCGGACGTGATTTTCCTCCCGTCCAGACCGGCGCTGGGGCCAACCCAGCCTCCTGTAAAATGGGTGCCGGGTCTTTCCCGGGGGTAAAGTGCGGCTGGGGCCTGCTGCTGACCACTCACCCCCTTCTATTACCGCGATCATGGAAGAGTAGACCTATACCTCTACCCACCCTCTGGGCCACACCGGATCTGTAACGGGATCACTTTACCTCTGTTGTGGAGTTATTATGCAGTGAGGTCTGAGGCTTCTGAAGTGGTAAACACTAAGATTGCTGTATTTTGTGGTATGACACCGCGAAGACTGGGTGAAGGATACCGACGTTTCAGAGGAACCGGTTACCTCCATCATCACGTTAAATAACTAAACGTTAAAATTGGGGCAGCAAGATGCTCTGCAACTTATGCAGAGTTTTACCAGACTACACGGGTTCACATACCAAAGAGGGCAATCTTGACTATTAATCCGTCAGGATTTTCACAGTTGCATGCATCGTCTATTATTATGAGAGTTGTTGAATACCTTGCGGCCAGTCTGGGGCAAGTGTCCGGCTAGCGCCAGCGTTCCGAAATCGGTTCGTAAGGCAGACGGTAATCAAAAGCCCATTTGTATCCTGTGGTATAGTTTGGAATTAGCACGTACTATACATATAATATACAATTAATATATTATGCTTATCTTCTATTTAAAATAAAGGGAGTAGAATATAATGACATAATAGATTTCAAAATAAATTATTGCCTCGATGGAGTAATGACCTTAATGGTTCCCTTGATTCTTCATATTTAATGAAAATAAATGTAGACGTCTTTGTAAAATAATGGCTTCCGAATGCAGCAGTGCTTGTTGCTCACTGCAACTGATCGAACACCCGCAATTCAGCTGTCAGAGACATCGCTTTCCTTCTCATTTTATCCTTAAGCTCTTCGTCGTCATGACTGTCATCCTGTTCAGTCATAATTAAAACACCAGAGCAACAGTTCCAAAAATTTTGAAATTTACGGCCGAAGTACTTTCTGTATCGAAAGATTTCTGGGTAGCTTCTGAGTGGGACAGGTGAGAACATGCACCCTTTTTAAATGTTTTGTTGACCGTGCATCGTGATATATCCGTACAATAAGAGCCAACAGGATGCACTATTTACTTTCAATTCATTTCAGTTATTAACCTCTACATGTTTCGAGCAGGCTTACTGCTCATCATCAGGAGCTACTACTCTGTATATACAGCATATGTCATATGTTTATGTTGACTGGCTGTTGGCAGGATCGATCATGCCAACAGCCAGTCAACAGAAAAGATGTGATTACAACAAAGAGATACAAACTTCCTCCGAATGCGTTAGCTTTTCAGGAATCAGTAGAGGTAATAATAGCAATAATAGTAATAGTAATAATAATAATAATAATAAAATAAATGAACATAATAATTCCATTTTCCCAAAATCCGCAATCCACAGTTACATACAAACAATGCAAATATAATGATCTGGCGTTTGAAATCAAGCAACAATGGCAACTGAAGAAGATTTTTGTTATTCTAAAATTACTGTTATTCCACAGATCTTGTCTGGTATGGGTGTGATCCCTTGTATGCTTAACCAGAACGTCACTGCCCCTCAATTTGCCGTCATGTCTGCTGTCCCAAATCATGAAAGTAAGCGTATTAAACAGCTGTTCCATCGTGAGGAAATTCCTCTGTCATGAAGTCCACTTGTCTGATGAAGAGGCTGATAACCCCTAATCGTATCATTGTACCAATTTCACTATTCCCTGATGCAACCCCTCAATGCTTGACAAAGGCGGGCATAGCCTGAGAGAACCTAAAATGACGATGATAATAATAATAATAATAATAATAATAATAATAATAAGTTTGTTAGAGGAAAGCGCCATGAAGATTCGAACCCGTTTGGAATAGGTCGAGTTGCAACGATTTGCCTTTACGTGGAGTCCATAGACTTGGGGCCGTGAACTTGGGAAAAAATTACAACTTTGTTTTCACTAACGTGTCTCAAATTTAGCTTTTCATTCAATCGTGAATGTAAACAGCAAAGTAATTTATGGACTGTAGACTTCAAAAATGTTTGTTAACTTTAATAAATTTCACTAACCGTATTTTGTGTATTTAAATACATTTTTCTGAGAAGGCGTCGGTAGGTTTCCCAAGCCTCTCAGAGGGATCCATGGCACAAAAATGTTAAGAACTCCTGGCTTGTACGGTACAGATCCTACGGGTGACGTAAGGATAAGGCAGATCGGCTGTACACCGGCAAGTATGGGTAGTAACGGAGAATTGGTTGGATGATGGGATGTGACTTCACTGATTGGTTAGATATCACAAATTTCTATTCATTATCTATTCATATCTTGAAAAATATCCACTCAGGAAGGTAACGTCCTTCTCAGTATTGCGTCTCCGAGAAGACTGCAATTACCGCCTGAAACAAGGTGCAGATGTATTGAAATGAGGCCTAAAATTTTATTGATATGTTCACTTTATTTCGAAACTTTATACAGGAACTCAGTGGTTGCACGTAAGATGGTTAAGGATTGTAGGGACTATGTAAGATAACAGTGGCACAAATCGAAGACTTTTCGGAACAAAGAGGTACTTGATTTATACAGATCATTGACAGCTGGTATCAACCTGAGTGAAATATTGACTTGGGGTTTAGTTGGAGCAAGCAAGGAATGGATCGACGCACAAGTATCGGGCTACCAAGGAAACTTTTGTTTTATATCGACGTAGATATTTACTACAGGCTTTTGTAATTGTATTGGGAAGTTGAGTTCAGTAGTTGAATTAAAACCCAAAAGGGCAAGGAATATAAGTGCGTTATACCTAAAAGTCGTTAGATTCTGTAAATAGAAGCACGTAGAAATGAAAATGTAGGTCATGCACAGCATTTCAAATTAAAGCAGCTATATGAAGTTCGAATTGAAAGTTTTATAGAGGGACATGCAGTTTTGAAAGTTTTAGTTTATAAACGAATAAAACTTGGTGTACATTTTATGCTGTGTTTAACCCTTTGGCGCCGAGTGACTCATACACTGCGTCGTAGGGTGATGGGTTCAGTTCCCGAAAGAAGCAGCATATATGCTTCGCTAAATTATGGCCGTTCTTATACAGCCCTGTATGGATTTTTTCGTTTTTGATTTTTGCTTTTCTTTGTAAGAGTTTGCGTGAAGAAAATTAAGTCCTTTAATTTAAGTACGGGGTTTTGTTTGCAGCTTGAAGAGTTTAACCGATTTCCAGCAGAAAAGGGTTAAACACTGCCTGAAGAGAGGGATGGATATAGAACCCCCACACATGTTTATAGATACCGATTATTCTGACTGACCTTATGGTTTTCCTCAGTCCCTCCTGGCCAATGCCAGCATTCTAAATCCAGGACTCGACCTCTCTTCACATCCTACCTTCTATTTGCTCATTCTCATCTAATTAATCGACGTTGTTGTCTGAATTACTGACAGCGTCGTTTAATAAGTTCAGTATATGGATGTCGACAGAATGTTAATCGTAATGTAGGTGAAAGCAGTTAGGGTGGCAAGTAAGATTATTGAAATGAGTATCGCCTGCTGTATGGACACTTCATGTGAACACAGTGTGGTCAGACCGTGGAAGGTAGCGCTCATGCAGAACTGCATCATATGCAGTCATCACCATCATCATCATCATCATCATCATCATGTGCTCTTTCCTCAGAGTGCCATGTAGTGCTTCCTCTTTTAAGTTCCAGTAACTTCTCGCTTTCTCAAAAATCATCCAATAGCTGCTTACGACTTCTTCCTTGTCTTCCCGTCCTTTTTATCTTTAATGACGTGTTTCGGAAAGTAGTTCCTACGCAAGATGTGACCAACCAGGTTAGCCTTTCTTTCATAAGGTTCGTCATCCCCGTTGTGTTTATAATAAACTATAATGGAGTAAATTTACTGTCTAACACAACTATGTGGTGGAGAGATATGTATTATATTATACTATTATATTATTTGTTATATTATTATTATTACATGTAATAATAATATAATATATATATCTCCACAACATAGTTGTGTTAGACAGTAAATTTACTCCATTATAGCCTTTCTTTGTTTTGTTGTATTTAGTATGTACCTTTTCTTCTTGACATTTTGTAATATTTCATTTTTCATACGATCCGTCCAACTGATCATCTCCTTCCTTCTCCAACATCCTACGTCAGAACTTTCCAGATATTTGTGATTTGCTTTCCGAAGTGTCCAAGTTTCAACACCATACAGAGTTATGCTCCACATTTAGCATTTAACTAGTTTCTTCCTTAAATTGAAGTCCAATGTGCCGGTGAAAATAATTCTTCGTGCTGAATGCTGCTGTTGCCATGGCATTCCTGGACCTTATTTTACGTGTGCTGTACATCTTGCATCGCTTGTGATCAGGCTATCATGTGCATTACAGAGTTGCAGAGACGTGTCGCGAACTAAATTCAGTCGAGGAAGGTTACACGGACGGAACACTCGTTGACTTCCTGCTTGTCAGATCCTTTTATCAACTTGCGTCTTGCGATTGGATGACCTTATTTTTGAAAGCTTTTTAACTCGAGAGTAAAGCAATCCTGCAGTACATTTACCGAGCGAGGAAATTTAGACAGACAGCAGGTAATTATACGAAATTTGGAATTTTCACAACCGGATCAAAATTGCAGCGATATAGAATGTACTGCCCTCTAATATTTTATACGGATAGGGACGTTTCGGAGAAACCTGATGCCCCCATCTTCAGGGTAGTATGTTCTTTTACTCATCTACCTTGATCCTTTTGACCCAGACAAGGAAGAAGTAATTTACTGCGTAAGTTTTTACCCCAATGATTGTTTATTGGAGCTGATTATGGTTATGTGTCATAGCAATTAGATATGTAGACGACAAAGGCGCAAGTGTTTATATAGGTGTTGGGCACAAAACGTTGACTGCAGTGTGTTATGGCGCTGAGATACGAGTCTTATCCATAAGAACGAAGTCTTAGTGCTTGCTTATCTCCTGGCCGACTGCGACCAGTTATTTGTCATCGATCCTTTAGTGGATGGGGCTAGGGATATTGAATTCACTTCAGATGGCGTTCAAAGGACGCGAACAGATAGGTGGGCCATTACCCTATCTCACTCTTACGTCTTTATTTTGTTCCAGAAAAGAAAAGAATTTGGTTATCGGCAGCCTTTCAAGTGACGATCAATCAGTAGAAATGCTCATACTATACCTGAATCGCAAATCCCCTTGTACCGGGGGATCGGGAATATGCTGTTATGTAGAAGCTGTCTGTACGGAATGATGGAGGAGCTGTGAAACTGAAGACTTGGAACCATCGTGGTTCACGACTTCATGACCCGAACTGCGTTGGGAGACAGTTGTGATTCATCGAGGACGTTCTCTGCAATTCAGACGAATTCTGCAAAGATTTCGGAGTGAGCCACACCAAGTTTGTGTGCCAGCTGCATATAACACAATCCTTATTGAGAAGCCTGAAGTCGCTCACCTACTCACAGAGTCCCCCGCTTTGTATACAACCCGGTAGTTCATTACCTTGTTTACAAAAGCCTGACAGCGGATCCTGAGACAGAAGATTCCATTCCACACCATTCCACCGCGTTCCTTTAATATCTGTCTTAATATTATTATACAATCTACGCCTAGTTCTTTGAATTGCTCACTTCCATTTAGGTCAAAATATTTTGTGCATTTTTTATTTTTATCTTAAAGAAATTGGGGGGGGGGGGCTTTCATATACTGGATTGTCTGATCCTGGATACAGACAAGTGGCGGGATGTTGTGAACACGGTAATGAACATTCTCATTTCATATTATTCGGAGTTGAGTAGCTAAGGAACTGCCAGCTTCAAGCTACGGTTAGAATGATTCGATGTTATGGAGCTAGTTAGTTTCCATCTGCCGTCAAAAGTGTGTATTTTGATGTAACTGAAGTGTGGAATGTGTCACGTGATGTATAATTTAATCAAACTGTCTCTTACAGATTCACGTCTTCTTTTCTCCTCTGTAATTATTCTGTGTCGTACTCAAGACGTCTGATTTAATTAGGTGTCAGATATGACGTTCCGGTTACTGTTGTGAAGTTCAGTGTGGATTGTCAGCGTCAAATGCTTCGCTTAGTCGCATATTGTTACACATTTAGCGGTTGTGTGGGCCTACTAAATGGTGTCATTAAATCGGTTCTGACATCTGTCCTGGAAACGTCACACAAAGATGAATTTATGGAATTTTGCTTTCGGCTTTCTGTTTCTCAATCGACGTGTCTCAATATTTCGAACTGAACTGCTTGTCAAGACAATGTATACATATATGTTCAGTCTAAAACTAATTATATATAATAATTTAATGCCGTCACATGTATACCACATGTTTTGGTCTATGCTAAGACCATCTTCAGGTGTGCTTTGAAGGTGATCTAAGCGTAGACTGATACATGTACTACGTAAAGGCTTTAAATTATTGTATGGAATTTAAGTTATGTTAGACTGAACGACGTCCAGGAAGTGAAGATACAAACGCAATAAATTATTTCAAAATATTTATTAAAAATCGAGTGAAAAACACCTTAACACGTACACTTAGCTGCTTTTCAGCATAATCACTACCTTTGTCAAGGCATTTATTTAGCCTGGGTAGGAGGTTTTGCATTCCGATGTAAGAGAACTCGGCCTCCTGCGCACGCGACCGCGTAGTGCCTTCGTCTGTGTGAAACTTCAGGACGGCCGGATGTTTCTTTTACAGTATATGCAGAAAGAAATGTAAATCGCTGGGAGCGAGGTCCGGGCTGTGAGCGGGATGGTTGCCACCGTCATAACCGTAACTTTCCTTACCCTCCTACCCGTTTTGTATCTTTAAATGTCTGGATAACCCTCTTATATAAATACTGTCAGCATTTGGCACAACGGGTTGGTATCCATAGAGAATACGTGTCAGGACTTTTGACAGTATCTATCAAACTGAACATCGCTTCGGGATTCTTATTTGGAATGTCCCGGGTTTAAACCCGGTGTCGGTCTACCTGTCTGACGTGTTTCGTGGCTATCCTCACTACCTGCACGTAAAACTCGAATTAATACCTCCAATTATGCTAGCACCGTTTTCTTCTACATCCAGTCTAATTTATTATTCATTATACACGTCTTACTTTCCGACGCCATGTGTCCTGAACTGCTGACGGCCTCGTTACATTTCAGAACATGTGCACTGAACATTCAACAATGCTGTTCCGAATAAAATCGACGAGTTCTGAAAAGACATATTTTTGAAAACAATCAAACAAAACTTATTTTTTACAAAGATTTATAGATTTTCTGTTAGATAAGTTTATATTTTATGAACACGTAATTGAATTTGCTCCCACACCCTTTACTTCATTAAAATTTCTATGTCCTCACTTGGGAAGTGATCAGCAGGATATATCGAAAGCACCAGAATTTGTACGCTGTGAATGCAATTGTACGTTTATACAACATAAATCAACAAAATGCACCTTTTCTAAATGAATATTTTAACTATTAATTTGTGATGTCTCCTACTTGTTTCGAAATCGAGGGGTCATCTTCAGGAAGACGGTTGTATATACAGGTATGGTATAGTGTTAAAATATAATATAAATATATGTATTATAATACAGTCATACACAACTTTATAGTTTATTAGATTATATTAGGTTATAATTCCACGTTTGAATTTTAATCTTAAGTGTTTTATATGACGTACCACAATTATTTTAACCAATTCTCGTAATACAAGATCTCGTAAATTGGAAGTATTATCAATTGTACATTCCACCTACTCAAATATCAGCCTGAATATGGCCCTACAATTGGGCCGAAATATGCAGCTGGAATTGTAACCTAATATAATCTAATAAAATATAAAATTGTGTATGACTATTATAGTACATATATTTATATCACATTTTAGCATTTTCAACACAACGGGGATGTCTCACTTGAAAAATGGTGTAGTGTGTTTCCCATGCATCAGTATAAGCAGTATAGTAGGTAGAAGGGTGCATTCGATACTGGTATCGGAATTATCGGTACAGTATCGAACACACTTTTCTGCTTACAAGGTTCGTATCGGAAGTATCCGTACAGTATCGAACACGCGCTTCTACAGAAAATTCCTATATTCCCAGAGTTTACAACAATGCTAACAGGACATGGAAAACTAAGATCATACCTTCACAGATTTGGACTAATAGATGATCCGATGTGCTCGTGTGAAGAAGAAGAAGAACAAACTAGAGACCACTTAATATTTCAGTGTAAGAAATTACGTAACCAAAGGAATGAAATGATAAAACAGAAAATACTGGTGGCAATTGGCCTACGACAAATGAAACACTCGTCAATAATTATTTACAAATTTTTGTAAAATTTGTTAAATCTGTAGACTTTAGAGATTTGCAATGACGCTTTACTACAAAAGATAGATAGGTAGACAGATAGATAGGTAGATAGATAGATAGGTAGATAGACAGACAGACAGACAGATAGGTAGGTAGACAGACAGACACAGACAGATAGACAGACAGATATATAGACAGATAGATCTCAGAGAATGTATGTAATTATTATTAATTATAAGACTAGACGTCAAAATTTTGTTATCTACGTCATAATGAATCTCCACTATAGTTTTGTGATTATTAAATGTAAAAGTGATTGTAAAACTAAAGCTTAAGTTATGTAAAGCATGTAGTATTACTATGTAATGGGGCATGCTGTTAATATCAATAAATACAAAAAAACGCTTCTACCTACAAGACTGCTTATACTGATGCATGTCAAACACACTATACCGTACCTGTATACACAACCGTCTTCCTGAAGATGAACCCTCGGATTTGAAACATGCAGAAGATATCAAGAATTAAAAATTAAAAACTAATTTAGAAAAAGTGCATTTTGTTGGTTTATATTGTATAATTATATTGCAATGGACGTTACAAGCAACGTAAAATTCGGTACAAATACACTCACGTGATCTTTAATTTTAATATACTTTCTGTTGCTCTTAGCATTTATTATTCGCTGCTAGCTTGTGGTTGATTCTTATTTATTCACATTTTTTTTACTGCTGGATTGACCAACTAAATTTAGAATGGAGTGCAGATGTGAAACTTGGTCTCGTACGCCAAGTAAGAGCATTTGGAAAAAGTCCTGGGGTAGGCATTATGTACTGAAAATGTAGAACTGATTGCACTAGTTCCGTGTTCATTTTTATGTTTAATTCAACTGCAGTCTGCCCCGAATTCAATAGTTATTCATTAGGATTAAATCAACATGCGCATATTGTTGAATTTATTTTCCCTTCAAAATATCAAAGGTGTGTAACATGCCTTTGTGTGATCGTGGTTATTGCATATTTACAAGAACGAGTTATAAAATGGATTAGATACGTACGAACCCAGGTTTTGTCTAGCCACATCCAAAAAAGGGTCTCCCCTCATTCTTTCTTCCCATGAATATCGGATTTGAACTTCACTCCTGCAGCTGCGATCTGCAGATATTTCTCTTTCGCAGAACGTCCTACATTCAACAATTTCGTTCGTTACAAAATTATAGTCAGTATTTATTGTAGGATGGAATCGGTGCAGCTTAATAGTGTAGTCATAGGTTCGAATCCAGGTACGGGAAAGACATTTTCTCTTCTCGAAAACGTCCAGACCGGCATTGGGGTCCCCTCGGACTCCTGCTCGGTAGATACAGGGCTTCTTTCCCGGGCGTAGGGCGGATGGGCCTTGAAGTTACCACTCATCGCCACCTAGTACCGAGGTTAAGAATGAGTGGAGCTGTGCCTTTACTTCCCCTGTGTGCCTTCATGACGAGGTCAGGGTAAACTCTTATATACGTACACAGTCAAACACAGCAGTGTATATCTTTGCCTTATTGTCTACCAGTTTCGGACATTACAGTCATCATCAGGCCAATATTGTACAAAATGTTTTAAAAAGGTTGGTTACATATATTACGTGAAATGTTACGAAGTATGGGATCCCATTTACAATGGTTTTAATACTTAATAACGAACCAGACGGACATAACATAAACAAAACAGTAAGTACTGCAATAATACGACGCTGACTCACTCATTCCAGGTTACTTGACGTCCACCAAAATTCTTGGGGAATAAAAATCAGCTCATACTTTTGTATATTTCACAGGCATGCTACCAGATAACCTCATGTACAGTCTGTCTTAG
>Ga0123352_10012334_pt1 | contig 13511 bp, 7 predicted proteins | sample TergutLab28metaG_FD_89700 | JGI IMG/M metagenome (GOLD analysis project Ga0123352, IMG submission 89700) | Labiotermes labralis P1 segment gut microbial communities from Petit-Saut dam, French Guiana - Lab288 P1 | ecosystem: Host-associated > Arthropoda: Insects > Digestive system > Gut ...
CCAACAGACAATCCCGCTACATAACACCAGCACGCCTCAAGTCAGCCTACACAACGCAACAAGTAGTCGATAGCTCCTGAAGATGGACGTATTAACGTCTGAAACATGTTGAGCAGTAGATAAAAAGCAAGTGTCATCTAGTTGGTCAATCTTTATTCAAATATCAAGATGATGCACGGTCAAATACGCATAAGATACACAAAACGACTTCGAAACTGCATCGGCCATTTTCTCACTACATACACTCGCATCACCTAGCGGCATAAATGTGAACTACAATGAAAAACACCTTACTGGGAAAAAAAAGTTTTGAGTTGGTCCTCTTGACAGTGCACAAGGACAGGCATGTGGTTTACGAGATCAAACCCGCCTCATGAGAAAGCTGTCTCCCTGAGTAAACTTTTGGGCATATGTGGTCCCACACTCAGAACTACATCTGAAATTAATGTGGGTTCAGCTATGGTAGCTAACTGGTACACATCCTGTAACACAACTGAAACCTTCCAACATCCATGTCAGGTAGGTGACATGACTGGCTGAAGGAACCAACATAACATCAGTGAAGCAAGGTTTCCTGTTTATGCCCTGCTAGGCTCATTCTGACATCAATGGCACTGCCAAAATGTTAAATTTTGTTGTATTTTCATATATCAATTTTACTTGCAAGTATGCTTTTCTTAAAAATGGTTTTCTGAGGTTCCCATTTTGTTTTGGGACCACTATATAGAAGATTATATTTCAAACATACTGGATATACAGCCTGATGTTCTGACCATCAGGCAACTCAAATGAACTAGGATGATGTGATTTAAAAAAAAATATATGCAAAAATTCCAGATAGAACCACATCTCTATCCATATTAGTGATCAGATGTGGTGATACAGGGGGATTGGACTGGGACTCCAGTCGCATTCCAACCCATCTTGTTATAGCTCATTACAGGCAGAGACTGCAGCCCTTTCTCATTGTCACAGCAAAGAAGCATTGAGAGAATTCTCGCTTAGTGCATATTACAGCAATACAAGATTTAGGAAAGGGTTGTGTCTTGTGCTGTCTATTTTGGATATGATGTCCTCCTAAAGATGAGCCAGGACTTTGTATCCCCCCTTAGCATCCTGTGCCTCAACATAGCGTGGGGGTGTAACAATGAATGATGCATGTTCACATTAAGTGATGAGTATGATTATTAATATTATTAATTAACAAAATGTCAGGGATTGGCAGAGTTGAACACTGAAAAAGAAATGAAAGAAATATGAATCAACTGAGCAGCCTTCATCACTGTGACGTACTGTCAGTCAATGTCTGACTGCAAGATATGTCAGTCCTCACTGATAACTATAAACTGATTACTTTTACAGTTTTGTTGATTCTCTCATTATGTGATGGGCAACCAGCAGCAATTGCCCAATTTCACTTCATGACCTCCATAGCCCGAGTTAACACAAAACCCCAAGTCTGCTTATACAGGCCATGGGGTTAGTGACTGGTACTAGAGTTAATGACTAACAAACTGCAAGCAGTTGCAGGGTTCCATAAAGAATACATCCCCCAAGGAAGGAGGTCACCTGCCTTTGAACAATAAGACGAACAACAGCACACACATTACTACATTTGCACTATTGCCTCTATGGACTTCCCTCTAAACATGTCCTTCTGTACATCTGTGCATTACAGAATCTTAACACTCACCACACTACACACTCTAAATACACCTACGCAGTAACATGTAGAACTGCTCATACATCCATAGCCTTCCCACTACACATACCAGTTTACAGCCAGTCCCAAGTCAAAGACCATTCCTGTTAATTTTTAAGTTCATGCAAATCTTGACTATAGGCCATACCTTGACGTGAAGGGATCCATTTCACATGATCTCCAATTATTTTGAAGGAACATTCTGTTATCTACTGTACTTATGCAATAAATTATGCATATGAAGCCCCCTGTCCCTTTTCAGATGTATATAGAAGAGAGAAGCATGGAATGGACAGGATCCCATTCACAATTCACCTATGGCTTAAGCACAACACTGTTCTGTATTTTCAGATATCTTTATTACAAATGTACCAATACGTACAATATTGTCCACAACCAATACAACTGATGAACATTGTAAGATAGGTTACTTATGGAGATTTCCAGCACTTACATACAGCTGAACACCCTTGTCACATAATCACATTAGTGTACTTGGAGTTGTGCGCTGAGAATGTCAACTAGACTTGTGACTTGCTCTTGATAATTTAAAATTTGAATACTGTCCCCACAAATGCTCCTTTTTCAATGAATAATTGTTTGTCCTGGTGGAAAGTTTGACTGTGGTCAAGTGTGCTACAGTACCATGTGATCTCTAAGATCAGGCATGTCAAGCCCAGTGTGTGCAGACCACAGTGAGCTCAGACATCTGAATTGGGTCACATAAATAGAAAAGATTAATTCCATAAAAATATGGTACCCTAAATAGTAGAAATAAAATCTCATTAATTCCAAATTAAAATCTAAGAAAATCTACTCTAATATTCCATCCCTAATCAAAAGATTTTCCTGGACATTGGCAACTTGTACGTGTGCTTAGCTTATCAATATCAAGTTTAAAATTTTGCATATTTTTAAAATATAATCCAGTCCTATCATTTTGCCACACAACATACAATGGTTCATTACACAGTAAAACCAATGAATTTTACAACTCACACTTTCCACTCACTTTTCCCATAAGGCTATTTTTAACATATCAAGTTACCATGCACAGAAGTTCATCAAGTTCAAGTCAACATTGTTTCAGCAAATTATTTATCTCACAGAAAACATCTTCTTCAGTAACAGTTTTATGCATGGGAAATGATTCCAAATGTTCACTGTAACACTCTGCATTACAGCCACAAATAATAAATGCAAGTTGAGCAACATCTGTACTTTATCCACCACTATTGTGTAGGTTTGGAAAATTTTACTACTCAATTGCAAATGTTCTGTCAAATAACATATTACATTGCTTACATGTTTTGGGCACTGTTTCTACTGAGGTTTGTATTTTCTAGCTCTTGTGTTTTTTCTGGGCTGATGATTTCAGCTGTTTTAATAAAACAACCCCAAACATATTGTCTTGTAGAAGGTTTTGGGTCCATTGCAATTAAAATGGCCAATATAAAACTTCTGTTACTGCTATTTCTGCTGATTTAACAGTTACATAAGACTTCTTGTTAACCCAATTTATCAGTTCTGTATTATGCAGAACGCATGTGAAATTTTTCTTTGTGGTGTGTTTAAAAATGATGTCTTGGCAAACTTCACCTGGCATTTTAAAAATGAGACATTAGTTACTGCTTTGAATATGCAAACATAAGTATTCATCTTCCTTTATGATGATTAATTTATGATCTTATCCAATCAAATGTTTCTACTTCTAAGGCTCTTTGGTCAGTACTGACTATTTTCATAGTTTTATGGGCCACCAACAAAATTCAAACAGGCCACAACTCTGGCTCACCGCATGCAGTTTGATGAGGCTCTTGTAGGTGGAAACCCCCCAAACCAAAGTTCCACTGAAACATGTGCCTGGGTGGATAACACTGACAATACTGTGCAGTTCCCCCTGCCCCCCAAACATTAAAAATATATAACCATGAGGCAAATCTCCTGCCGTGACCTACAGGCCAGTGGGAAGGGGAGGTCTTCCTTTCTGAAAAAAAAAAATTTTAATGTCTCACATACACACACAAAACTCACTTCCAGAAACATGGGCCCATAACTAGAAATCTGTCAATTCTATAATATTCTCTTTCCAAACTGAACTTAATTACTGATGACGTGAGATAACTGACATCGCTGGGTGAGAGAAGAGAAGCCAAACGATTCTCTCTTAACCATTTGGCACTGGAATTGAGTGCCATGTGTACTGTATAATGGCCACCCATTACTTTGCACGCTCTTGGCTGTGAACTTTACATGATATTTGGTTTTCTTAACATCACACTGCAAGTCAACTGAAGTCGTCTTACAGCGCAAATGGGATTTAACACCTTCAGGCATTTCGATATTCAATCTACGTTTGTTAACTATATTTGTTGGAGATGTTCGGACATCCCAATCCACAGATATGCTGAAATAAATGTATGTATAAGTACCATCTGTTATCTGCAAGACAAAAATAATGACACAGCTGACTGGGGATATTTCAGTCTTTTAGGAACCTGTTTCAATCTTGCATAAAAATCAGTACCTTCTTTGTGACAGAATCAAAGGTGCCACTTTAAACCCCACTCCTATGGATAACACAGTTCATTTAAAGATGCAGCTTCAGGAGTTAAAAGACATTTAAATATACATTCCATATATATATATATATATATATAGGGAGGCTAAATTCAATACCACATCTCTGCAAATCACATTTTCTATTATCACAACAGTCAACTTCTCAACACAGCATCTTCATGTACACTCATAAGGCGACCAAGCAATAGTTATATAACATTTCCTTCAAACAGTACTTGGCCTACATGTTTCACATAATGCAACTACTGTAACAGGCATTCTAACCTACTGGCTGTCATATAGGCACCACAGTAACTACCATCATCACATTTTTGCTGTTTCAGATTAAAAGATGAATCATTTACTAATCCCTCTGTAGTTTGGAAGACACATGGTTCATTTGTATTTTGTAACAATAATATTCCAAATTAAAAACAATAGTTAATTTGGAATACGTTGACAAACATTTTTACTAAAAGCCATGCACTTCAGTATGTAAACACTGAATACAAAACTATACAAGACCACATGATTATCCCATGAGTGTAAAAATAATGGCACTTACAATCTGCTGCACAATACTTTCATAAAATATTTTCGTATCATAAAATGGAATGACACTTTCTTTTTCATTTTTAACATACATTACAAACAGCACTGCCTCCAGCCCAATGTTGTACAAGAATGGACTGGGGTAAACATGCCTCTGAACAATACAAGTGCTCCATAATTTACATAAAAATAAACACAAATTATGCACAAGTTCTTGCAACTTCACAGTCTTCGTTCCGCAATTGCCCGTGTTCTTGTACTATAAATATGCTAACAATGCTGCACGTGCACTATTCGGAGCTGTGACGGTGTTGCATATTTCTCTGTTCCTGCTTCACTGTCATTACAGATTCCCAAAATGATTAGTTTTTTTCTTCTCCCTGTACACTTGTCAAAATACTTTACAAGGCATTCTGCCTATACCTTACTGGCTCTCTGATACTAGCAACAGCCTCCTCCATAGCCCTTCTGCTGTGCAATTGGAGTGCCTGTGTCCCTAGAGTATAAAATGGTCCCAGAGGGGGAGGGGGGAGAGGAGGAAAGGGAGAGAGACAATATGACTCTCCCACTTGATGTTCTGACCTATGTGCCGTTAGATATTACAGTGGGAAGAATATTACTTACCTTTTAATATAAAAGTATCACAGTCCAAAGTCTCAACTGCAAGGCAGTGTGCTACCATAGAAATTATACTGAGCACATGGCAGTTCAAATGCAGTCAGTAGCCTAAAGCACATATCAAACAACTTCAGCATGAAAATCAGTGTCTGTCTTCAAGACAAGTCTTCCGTACGTAATTCAGGCCACACTCCATCACTCCCTGCCAAATTTGGCTTAATTACCTCATCAATCAATGTGTTCCACATAATACAAGACGGAATTACTTTACACTGTACAGTGTACCAATACCATTCACTTGAAACATAATATGCAACATTACAGAAAGTCAGAATTTTTTGCATCTCTGTAACTAGCCCATTTCCTTACCCTGAAGACAAAAAGTTTTACCCATGTTACAGGGTGTAACTTGCTGAACCTTGACATAACAAGCAGGCTGCCTGCCACTATACCATGATTAGCAACTCATATTATGTACTCAAGCACAACTAACATTCTAAAGAAAGCTGTACTTATTTCATGTTAGAGTGTAATATGAACAAAGGTGAAAAAAAGGAGTACCATTTTGTAATTGTAACATGACTACAATTTTTAAAAAAATTAACTGTACACTACAGATCACTTATTTCCATCTGCACACCACCTTGCTTGAGAGCATTTTTTTCCTAGATATAAGAACTTATCCTAATAAACATTCATGCATTTTTACCTTAAAACATAAAAATGTAAGTTTTACATAAAACATTTAATATATAGGCCACAACAATGGCACAATTAAGACTTGTGAGATTCCAAGATCTCACAGCTATGGATATTAAGATTACAGCTTTCTGGAATCTCTAAGGTAATGATGAGGCAGCAGGTTGTTCCAAGATGTTCTTATGCCCCTACTAAACTGAATGTCATCACATTCCAGAAGACCATAATCTCAACATGACTTGTTTGCACTATAAACTGGTTTGATTTTAACAAAATTCCTGCTTTGTTGATGCCACTCACAGTTATTATTACGATTCATTATTATACCATTATTAGCAGCAGCAGAAATAGTGTAGTAGAAATAATAGAAGTAGTAGTAGTAGTAGTAATAGTAGCAGTAGCAGCAGCATTTGTCTAACAAGGTTTCTTATCTTTACATCAAGTCATATTTCCCTAAAACTGAATGTAGCTGGCTTTGCAGCACTACTATATGAAGTAGCTACATAACTATCAGTTCTTTCCTGGAGTCTGTCATCCCTGTAACAACAACGGACAGAAAGGACTATCAGTACCTTGCTGTTCTTGATACCTGGTGGCAATATTGCAATAGGCACTGTCACTAACACAACACGCATGATTCAACTGCAAACCCGTTTGCTGTCAAAGACGTCTTCACAACAAACACTAGGTTCTGGTAGATTCAGTTCCTTTTTACAGCCACAAACATTAATGAATGCAAAAGTGCATGTCTTTTTCCATATGAAGTTCCTGGAGAAATTACCACCACAAGAATTCTGTAACATAACATGTCTAAAATGTGTGTCATAGGCTGCAGGCCCTAACCTGTTGAAGGCACTTCCCCAACAGGTTCACTTAACTGTCACACTGTCGTCTCGTTTCTACGCAGAGGTTTGAGAGGTTGCAACTCTCGCTGTAACCTATCAAAGTCATTGTAATATTCATGATCTGATTCTTCTTCAGATGATTTCTGTTGTGTCACATACTGTCCCTGTCCAGCAATGTTTCCACTGCATGGAGTCTGAGCTGCATCTGCAGCAGCTGGTATGCCTCGTGCATCCAGATTCTGATGTGCAGGAACGTCATTGTTCATTATGTGATACTCTGGGTTATCCACACTCATTTTAGGCATTCCTCCCACCTGGAAGAAATCATGCCCGAAGCTTCCATTCCTTGGCTCATCATTATCTACAACATACAGAAACAGTGTATATATAAGTAAGCTTTTTTATATATATATATATATATATACATACATACATACATACACACACACACCACACTCTGAGGAACAATATTTTAAGAATTCTTGTTCATACTACATGAAAACTTTGTTCAGGAATTTTAGTTCTGAAGACCAAAAGATACTTTGAAAGCAACTACGCAGAACAAATGTTCTTGTTGAAAAGCATAATGGTATGAGATCAAATTCAAACAACTATCACACGTGCACGCGTGCGTGCACACACACACACACAAAACTACTTCATAGGTTAGGTCATTTGCTTCCTTACTCTGCACTACAGGCTAGACAGCAGACCCCAAACAGCCAATATAGTGACTATTCTAACCCAGAATTTCACTCCATCACATCAGAAAATCAGCGGGTTCAACATATACAGAAAGCAGACTTCTAACAACAACACAGATCATCATTACTATTGACAAGAAACACTTTTCTTTGAACTACAGCTTGAACTGACTGCTTACACTGGGGAGGTGCCATCTCACCATCAAGATGACATGGCTACTGAATGGCCCATATCAGTGAAACGAACACATCATTTCTCACAACATTCGAGGTTTGGACAGCAATGTCAATGAAGATTTAAGTCTTGTGGGATATATTAGCCTGTTGGATGGTAAGGAGTTACCAACATTTCAGATGAGCTTGCTACCTCCACCTTCAGAAACCAAGTAGTCCAATACTTGGAACTACCAGAAGATAATGGGTTCATATCCCATACACAGACATTATGTTCACTCTCATTACTCATTACTAATGCCCAACAACTACATCAAAATCCCCTTATAATTAATATTAATTAGAAGTATTTGCTACCTTGTTTATTTCATGGTTTTGTGTATGAAATGGTCTACTATCACTTAATTCATTCCTACAAAACACTAAAACATGTATAATATAAAAGTGTCACTGAAGTATTTTATTATTCAGCCCACATCTTTGACAATTACAAAATTCTTTGTATTTATAAAGGTACTCTGACTATGTGGACCAGGCAGCAAGTTCATCCAAACTGTCATACATACAGCCAATGTATATATACCGCCATCAGCCAGAAACAGAATGCACAACAGATATGTATTCAGAACAATTTGCTGGTATAATTAGAAAGGAAGGAAAAAGCTTTACAGATGTACAGAAGTCAAGAAGAGAGAGACTGAGATGCACACATCTTACCTGTAATCTACACGGTTCAGTGAACAGCTTGAAACAAAATTGTATATTGAAGCATTCCACACTGATGCAACCATAGCAATCTGTTGTTACACTGTTACACAGTTCCAACATAACAACACAAAATAGAAACAACGAAGCAACCAATGAAAAATCTGGTAATGGCAACACTACAAAAGATAACAAAATACCATGGATTTCCAAGCAATTTTAATCAACTTTAACAAAAAAATCTTACAAAACTCAAGTCTATGTCATTTCAATTGTAATACAAATAACTACTTTAACTTGTAGCACTCCCTACTAAGAAAAGAAAAAAAAGAAGTGTATGTACCTGTGTACACTGAGCCTGACAATCACCCTATAGTGGCTGAAACATTGTTCTGTTGATGTGATATAAAGCAACATTGTATTATCTAAGGTAACTAACAAGACACAATTTAGGGAATGAAAAATAACAGTGTAACAACAATCACTTCACTTTAACGTGCAGAATCAGTCTAGTATCTTACACTGGAAATGAGCATAGTGCCATATATTTTCTTTAATTCCATTAAATCAAACAGCCAGAGCCAGACAGGCAGATGTTCGATGCTGAACAAGCTGTTTAAAAACAAGTGTACGATGTTGATTAAATTATTATTTAAAATCTGAAATGTTACAAATCCTCAATTTAATTCTGATCAAATTGATGAAAGTAAATGATAGCACAGTCAGAGAAGCAGAACAGATTGCCAGAGACATGAAAATCCAGTTTCTTTACCCTTTAATATTCCGATACACAGATTAGTATGTTTGGAGGAATTTCACTTCGATAAATTTATATGAATAATTCTTGAAATCTGAGTAAAAACTGATCATCTGAGGAACTAAAGAAACTGTTTATACATCCGATGAACCCAGTACTGGAAAGAATGAACTGACCTGGCAGTTTAGAATCACCAATGAGATCCATATACCCAGCATTATTTTGGTTCTGCTGAGCAGAGGGCATCAGATAATCATCTTCATCCAGAGGAAGATCCAGCTTCAGGCCCCCTACTTGTGCTTCACGGCTGCTGATTCCAGAGTCGAAACAGTCGTCTGGCAGCATATCACAATCTGCAATAAAACATTACACACAATGTCACATTGTGTTACAATCTATGAGGACACAACCATTACACAGACATCATCAAGAAGGAACATAACTACACACATAATGATCAGCAGATACTTCATCATAACCTCTGTTACTGGGTCAACACATTCCCTTATTTTCACGGAAAATGAAGGCTAACTATTACGTCCACCACATTCTGCCATTGGCTTCTTCAGCCAGATGAAAGCAAACTGCATATACAATCCATGTCCTCACACCCAGCACTGTAAGATCCACTTTTACATCATCATCTCAACTGCATTTAGGCTTCCTTTGAATATATTGTTATAATTTTCTGTAAATTTTCCATTTCTCCCATACAGATTAGGAGAAGTCAGGATAGTGTGGTCAGTATAGTGGCCAGGCTATGGGGTGGGTGGCCCGGGGTTCAACTCCTGGCATGGTTAACAGTCTTTTCTCCAGAACATCCAGATTGTCTCCAAAGGCCAATCAGCAAACTATTCCATGGGTGTTGCAGGGTTCTCTCCCCAGGGGTAAAGTGAATGGGGCATGAAGAAGATCGCTCACATCCATCCAGTGTTGATGTTAAGAATGAGCAGAACTATACTTCTCCCCAGCCTATGTGCCTTCATGGAAGATAACTTTACCCACACCCATAGCCACCAATGATATTCTACAAGTTTATCTTTATATGCTGAGATTTTTAGATTTCTATCAGCAACACATGACCAACATGACCAAAACGAAGTATGCAAAACTACTGGTAACATATTTGGAATGTAAGCAATTTCCACTGGCTCACACTTTTTCACTCATTAAAAACTGGTTTCTTGGGATTCATGAAATCTGCTTCACATGGTACAGACCTCTATTCCCAACCAGCTTCAGAGGGTCACTGCAGTAACGAGAGCTAGAACTGTCAGATGCGTGATGATGATGGGCTGGTTGTCCATTGAGATGGCGCATCCCTGCAGTGCGTGGGTCTTCAGGATGACTACCTGCATATCGCATAAGCTCCCTGTCCCAGTTCTGCTGGTTCTGGGGTGTGGGGGACTCAGCTGGCACAGGTGTTCCCACTGGCCAGCATGTTTTAATGGGAGTGTGAGGCGGTGAGGAGGAGGAGCTAGATGTTGTCAGTGCTGGTGCAAGCGGAGCACGGGATTTGGGCTGAAGGTACTCGTCTGCATCCATGAGGGCTTCAGGTCCATCCATGGCTGGTGAGAGGCTGCAGATCAGCTCCTTCTCATCCTGCAAGTAACAGAGACAACATAATGATATTAACTTGCTGAACAGTCAACACATTTAGTGGTGTTCATGTATAATTCTGATCTCAGGGGATACTCAGGAAACCATGATTTATACACCTTAACTAGTACTCTTAATGCCATTCAATGCTATGGCTCAGGTGGTTAGTCACCAACCTCTCAAAGCGGAGGCCTGAGTTAAATACCAGGCCATCCCATGTGGGAATTGTGGACAAAGTGGGACTAAGGCACGACTTTCTCCAAGTACTGTTACGTTTCCTTGTCAGTACCAGTCCACCAGTGCTCCACACTTATTCATCACCCACACTACATAAACTTAGCAAATGACACTGTCATTAAATAACTCACTATCGGGACGGGAATGTTATAGCATTCATATCTGGGAGACTACAACAGACTACATATGTACGTAGGCTGGGGGAGTCACAAAATGCTATAGAACTCTGTAGCATGAAGGACAGGATGGAAGGATACTGTCATGTAGACTGATTGTGATGGGAGGCTGATGAAACTCACCTTCACTCAAACCCAGTGGTGAGCTTAGTTATCAGAAGTAGCGAATCTTTTAGCTGTATGACCAGCGACTCAATTCATCTGAGACATTATTGTTGCAAGGTCTGTTACATAATGTCTGGTACATACACACGAACAGTTCACATGAAGCTGTACTGCCATCATCAGTTCAACCACTAGACTTGTAATTCATACTGTATTTGGCATAAGTCAATTTCCCCATGCCTCTTACCATCAAACTACAATATAGACATCAATGAATTTTATATACATGGGTCCATGCATCGGGAATCGAATTTAATGACTGTCCAACAAGATGTGACTTATTCAGTTTATTACATTTCTGTAGGCTTCGGGTGTTGACACCCATCATCAGGAGCTCCTACAACTGTAATTACAGCTTCTGGTATTATTAACCGGATCTACTACCATCCGCTTTCGTTGTTGAGTTGGAACTGTTTCATGTGTATCATACGGTAGATGATTACCTACTGTACAATACACATGAATCAGTTCCAACTCAACAACAAGAGCGGATGGTAGTAGATCCGGTAAATCAATACTGGAAGCTGTAATTACAGTTGTACAAGCTCCTGATGATGGGTGTCAACACCCAAAACATGTAGAGCTGCCTACAGAAATGTAATAAACTTAATAAGTCGCATCTTGTTGGACAGTTATTAACTATAATATAGGCATTTATATGTCATACTGCACAATCCATTGCCGTACTATAATGAAATCCTGACAAGTGACCAACAGATTTCATGAATACAACATGTGCCACACTCTAGCAACACCAACAAATGTCAAAGAAACAACAGTAAAAACATACTTACATTGTGTGTCTGGGATGAATAGGACGGGAGACGCATAAAACGATCACCCTGGATCACAAGATACCGACCAGGATCGCGGGCCATTTTCGCAAACTCATCAGCAAGCTCCTTGAAACTGGGCCGACTCTCTGCATCCAGCATCCAACATTTGATCATGATCATGTACACTTCTATTGTACAGATTGCTGGCTGGGGCAACCGTTCCCCCTTCTCTAACAACTCTGGCACATCCCGGGCAGGAACATTTTCATACGGACGTTCACCGTAAGTCAGCAGCTCCCACACTGTCACACCTGTAAGAAATATCCTCGGTTACTTTACAGGACAGAAAAACTACAGAAGATGGCCATCAACAGAATTTATGAGAAAAGCACTCAAAAATCACATGGAAATGACAGAATATAATATGGTAAAGAGAAAAAAGAAAAGAACTTAGAAAGAGAAAGTAAAAGCTGGGGCTGGGGAAAGTACTAGAATTAAAACAACATTATAACTTAAAGAAAACAACAGAAATCTAAAAGAAAAATATAGCAAGAGGAAAATTATTATTTAAAAGGTGGGAGAAAAAGAGATAACTAAGTATGTACAGCACTACAAATTCCAGAAAAGGATAGAAAATTATTCAGTAAATAGGCCAGAGTGAAAAAGGGCAACAACACTGGACAGTCCTTTTAAAATGACTCGTATATACAAGGGGGTTCACTACAGTACCTAATATTCACATTTTACTTATGAAGTGAGGCAAACTAAAACACTCAAGATGATAATCTTGAGAACTTAACACATCACTTTTTCAACCATAAGAATCCTTGGCACTATATTGCTGAAAATAAAATTGTCAAGAACAAACTCTTGAAACTCACAAGACTGATATCTACATGACTCTTCCCTCTTTCATATCACTATAACTAAATGTAAACTGTTCTCAGCTCAAGTTTCACTACTAACATGGCCATCCTCTGAGGTACATAGTTGCATATGTGTTGCGCATGCCATACATCTCTCATGACAAATAATTCCTCACATCACGGTATTTCTGCTGACCGCACAACTCCAACAGATGAGAAGGTTAACCCTTTGACGCCGGAATTAAATCCCTCCAAGCAACGTTGCTTGCCGGAATTGTTTACTGGGGCTTTTAAATTTTAATGTTTACTCTTGGGGGGGGGGGGGGGGGGGGATCTATCCAAGAACCTTTCCTATAAATTTAAAAAAAAAAAAA
>Ga0123352_10012336_pt1 | contig 13510 bp, 8 predicted proteins | sample TergutLab28metaG_FD_89700 | JGI IMG/M metagenome (GOLD analysis project Ga0123352, IMG submission 89700) | Labiotermes labralis P1 segment gut microbial communities from Petit-Saut dam, French Guiana - Lab288 P1 | ecosystem: Host-associated > Arthropoda: Insects > Digestive system > Gut ...
AAAGATACTTTAATACCTTTGTGTGGTTCACTTTTTAGGCGTTCTTTGCAAAGTGAAAAAATGCCTTGGGGGACCATGTCTGTCCAACCTGCACCTACTGTCACTGACCAAACTATTTGTCGAGCTCTCATTAAAACTGGAATAGGAATTCTTTACAAAAAGCTGTTGAGAAAACTTGAGTATGGTGAAAATTGGTGCAGTGAAAGGCATACTTTACTCATGGGCATAAATGAAATTTTGTCTTATATTCTGCTTATTTTGCCTGATCGGTTAAATTTCAGGAAAAAGAGATGTTCACAGAAATTTGAGTCATTGTGAGTTTCATGAAAATCGATGCAATGAAAGCCACATGTAGGCACATAAATGTATGTACATGCATACTTCCCACATTTCTTGTCCAGTTTTTGGTGAATTTTGATATTAAAGGGATCTGAATCTAATGCTGTTAAGCATTGATGAATTACATGCAAATCAGCACAGGGTGGGCCATACTTCTCTTACATTGTGTCTGTTCGGACATTTTCTCAGTATCTTCACCTCGTCCACCACTCCACCACCATTTGACAGCAGGCCAAGGTTTGCTGACATTTTATATGTACCAGTACAACTGTAGTAATTACCAGTACAGGCAGTTCAGTGCTACTCTGCATTCCAAAAACATCAAATTACTTTCACAATTCTTTTTCTTTTTTCAGAAATGATCATTCTGGTAATGCTGTGGTTCGGAACAAAGTTCTGAACAACTGTCATGGTGAAACTGCACTTCAAGAAATGATGCATGAGATATAAATATGAATTGTTTATTTGGGGTATTTTTCTGGACCAGAAGCAATAAATAATAATTTTAAGGAAAACAATGTGTCTGGAAAAATGGATTGATATTTCACTGTATATGAGGAACAATGTCAAGTGAGATTATCAGCTTATATTTTGTTATTTTCTTACAGCAAGAAAGCTGGCATGCGAAGGTTCGAAGACTTGGCATTCTTGAATGGAAGTGGTGGCCTCGTAGACACATCATGGGGACCTGTTAAGATTGGTGTATATGCCCGTCACTTGGAACGTTGGTTACGTTGCTTTCCTTTGAAGCAGTTGTTGTTTGTTAGTGGTGAACGGCTTATAGTGGATCCAGCAGCAGAGATGGCTAGAGTACAGGTAAGCATCTTTCATGGCTGAAGAGTGTCTGAAAATTGAATAGACAGTAGAGAATGTGTACATACGCAGATGGATAATATGTGATGCTATCTAATGGTGTCTGTTACTGCTTTTTTTCTCACCTCATTTTTGTATAGCCTACATGATGTTTCAAGTCTGTGAGTTTATTCCTGAGGTCGTCCCCAGTCGCATATTTTTCATGAACATGGCTCTGATTCTGAGTAGTTACGAATCTTTAGGCATATCACTTCATGATTAAATGGAGGTGGCTGATATATATTTTACTCATGGTATGCACAGGTAGACAGATACATATATGCATAGAGAAGAAAACCAACTAGATGCTGCTGAATGGTTTATTGCACTTATAATCTGCTCAACATGTTTCGGGCACTTACATGCCCATTGTCAGGAGCTTGAGACTATACTTGTGTTATTACCGCATATGGTGTGTAATGCCTTGGTTGCTGGTTGTCGGCAGTCAGCGGCTCGAGCAGCTTCCATCATCCCGGATGCAAAGCCTGCTGCCCTGCACCTGACCAACGACCACCAGCAACCAAGGCATTACATACCATATGAGGTAATAACATAACTATAGTCTCGAGCTACTGATGATGGGCATACAAGTGCCCGAAACATGTTGAGCAGATTATAAGTGCAATAAATCATTCAGTGGCATCTAGTTGGTTTTCTTCTCTATGCATATACAACAATGCACGGACAAACATACATGGAATATGTATACATTTAATTAGCAAATGTAATGCAAACAGGCTAATTGAGTTTAAGGGATAGACTGCAAGATCTGTTTTGTGTGTGTGTGAATGTGCGCATGTGTGCACATGAAATTCAAGTGTCGGAATGCAAATTAGGGTTGTGTGCTTGCCCATGTTTTGAGGTATATCACACCAAACTGCACTTCTGAGGACCATTTGACACTAAACTGGAAGAGCAGAACAATGAGACCTGTTAACACCGTTATAACTGCACTTTTATTTTTCTTCATGTTTTATTGATGAACTAATGGCAGTGGAGGGGGGTGTGGATTTAACAAATGGCTTTGTTAAAGAATAGAGTCTTGTCTGAAGGCCCTTAACTTGTGTATGTGTTTAGTTCTGCCACCGAGAGACAAGAATATGTGAACAGTTGCTTGGAGATATCTGTAACTAATTCATATCACAATAACTGTACTGATGTTAGTAAGAAAAATTTTCCCACACAAGCACAAATTTGACGTAGAATTAGTTTTCAGACAAACTTGTATATCTGTACAAGTCTTTTGAACAAATTTTGTGGAAAACAGACTTTCATTTATAAATGCAGAAAATTTTAAAAACGCCATGGCACTACAGCACTATTTTCCTGTTCATCCTAAGAAGACGTTTAAATTGCTGGTCCAGTGTTCTCCCGTTCGTCTTTTAAAGGCTAAGACAAAATAGACCCTCGGTTCAATTTCGCACCACACCATGATACGGTGTGGCATCAGAGGTTATGTGTCAGTAGCACTTGTGCTTCGTATTCCTTCAGACTGAAATATCCTATGGTTTCCCGTACTTTTCCTCAGTCCCTCCAGGCAAGTGGTGGGATGACTCTACACCGGCTACGACCGATTCCTTTCACATACTTTCAAATTATTGAATCGCTACTCCCCCAGTCATATGTAGTAGGCACTGCATATGACTGGACAGCATATTTCAGTCTTGGTAATACTTGCCTGTAAGGTAACTTACCTTTTCCTCTTACTCATGATTTAACATATTTTATGTTATTGTGAAACAAACTTTCCATCAGTGCTTGATTGACACCTCTACTTCTTCACCCTTCATTTACAATGTATACGTGTGACCACATCACACATGATCGCTGCCGCTCACAACAAGTATCTCCATCCCAAGAGGCAAACATGCCATACAGGGACTTTGTTTCCATAACTTCAGAGAAAAAAGAGGGTTGAAATCTTTTGGGATGTTATGTCATGTCAATTGGTAAGTTACCAATGTCTTGGAGGATCAGTGTGTTCTTATATTCACGGTCAATTTACTGCACATTTTCTCCTCTGATATAAAGGTAACCATTTACCAACTGACAAGGTATATGATTCCAGTCTTCATACACCTCAAATCTCACATCAGGGAAGGAAATACTAGTAACTTGAGAGTGTATGAGAACTTGTAGGCATACCTGAAGAAGATATTTGGACCTAAAAGAAATAAAGTGATTTACAGGTTTTTGGCATCTTTGTGCGCACAGGTGGCGATGGAAAGGGGAAACAGTAGCATGGTGGGTGTAACTCCATGTGCAGGCAGTGTGACAGTTATCAAACTTACTACACAAAGCCAAGAAACAAAAAAGGTCCTGCTGTGTTTCTGTGTATGCCGTTTGACTAGGTGTGATCGCCTGCTTGCATAACTACTCTGAAAAGAAGAAAATATTGTTTTTGAATTTGTGCCTCTTCTTTTGCATAACAGAATTGCTGTAATGCAAACTGCAAAATGGAGAGTTATATATTTTTGTTATTAATAAAATGTAGAGTGATTACGCGGCCTGTAGTGTGTGTGGGAGCATGAGAAGTGCGTACAGAATTTTTATCAGAAGACCTGAAAGGAAGATACCACTTGGTCATTGTTAGTGTAAATGGTAAAACAGTATTGAAATGAATCTTTAAAGTTAGGGGTACACTGAGTTCATCGTGGTCATACTGGGGACCAATAGTGGCTCTTGTGCACATAGTAACAGAACTGTCATGTTCCATAAAATGCAGGAATGTGTTGGTTAGCTGAATGCCTGTTAGCTTATCAAGGGGCCCATAATGTGTATATGTATTGTATTTGATAGTTCAGTGGTACAGTAGAATGTGACTTTAATACAAGGTGAAGTCAGAAAGTAGGGTTCCCTATTTTATTGCCACCAAATAACTTCACATATTGAGATGCCTCTTTATTCACTTAAAGTTCAGACATTGGTCGCTAGATGGAAACACTTTCGTAGCTCAAGCTCCGCAATTTTCATGGACGACGCAGTTCCACAATGGGTACTGTACTGTGTGTGTGTGGACACAAGTAGAGGTGCAATCATTTACTCAGTTTTTGTGGGCAAAAGGGACAGCTTCAATTGAAATGCATCGTGAAATTCAAGCAGTTTTTGGCTCAAATGTGATGACTGTGCAGCATGTCCAAAAATGGTGTGGGGATTCAAATCACATGATGATGTCAAGCATGAGGTGCAAATGTGGCTGCGTGGTCAGGATCTCACCTTCTATCTACAGGGTTTTGAGAAATGGATTTTCCACCTAGACAAGTGTTTCAACAGAGAAGGTGACCATGTGGAAACATAAGTGAAGTGAAGTGTAATAAGTGAATAAAGAGGCATCTCGGTATGTGAAGTTATTTGGTGGAAATAACATAGGGAACCTTACTTTCTGACTTCCCCTCATATTTTTATTTAGGTCTGTGGCATTTAAATCTTCCATTTGGGAAATTACTGTTCTGCATGTCAGGTAAACATTAATTTGCTGTGTTGTTAGGATTTCTTGGGTCTGAAGAGGGTTGTGACTGAGAAGCATTTCTACTTCAACTCAACGAAAGGTTTCCCATGTCTGATGAAGTCTGAAGGCAGATCTAGTCCACACTGCTTGGGAAAGACTAAGGGCCGTAACCATCCACATATTGACCCGGCAGCTGTAGAGCGCCTGAGAGAATTCTACAGACCTTTCAATGCTCGTTTTTATCAGCTTACTGGAATTAACTTTGGATGGCCCTGAGAACTTAAGGTAATGTGTTGGGTATATACATAAATTCTTAAGAAATTTACGTGCATATATCAAATTATTAGAATAAAAAGTGATGAAGTCAGTGGCCACATCTTGCAAAAATATTTATTGTTTTATTTACAAGCATATAAGATGGATTCTATTTCTGGAAAGCAGGTGGTTTAGGAGTTCGCCAGAACTATTGCGCTCCCTTTTAAGTCCTAACTTCATCGTGTGGTATCACTAAATTAGTGAGTATACTTTGTCTTATATTTGGTTCGGGTGAATGTGATATTTCTGTCCTAAAAAAAAATTTCTTGGCATTTCAAAAGTCAGTTGCAGGTTTCTTTTTTGTTACAGTCATTGGATGTTCCTAGCACAAGGATGTCTCGTTGCTGCAACATGCAATATTTCTTAGTCACTTCACTTCTAATGTAAAGGATTACCTTATTTATTAGTATTCATAATGTGCTCCATTTAAAAATGGAAAATCTTTGAATTTGCAGGTAAGATTATCATTGTTAGATCTTTCCTGTTTTTTCTAATGGTTTTATTAATTTCATTTCACTAACGTTAGACATACTGGTCCAAGAATATGGTTCCATCTACTGTTCTAGTCATATTTGATAGTGTGAGGTGCTGTGGCAAGAGGTGACGAAATCACCACTCTGCAGTTGTATGTGGAAGTCTTTATTGAGGTATGGCAATTAATATTTATTTTCAACTTTGATACATAAGTGCTCATTCATCAGTCTTGTAAATATACGAAGCAGATTCAGGTGTGATATGTTCAACACCTTTTGGTGTGTTGATATGCTGTATATTCTGTTAAAGGTTGCTTTTTGTATGAAAGTAATTCTGTTTACTAGTCCAAAATGTTAGTGCCGAAAAAGAGTTTTAATCCATCAGTGACTATTAATTTTCTTAATAGAGAGGTTTCATTTCTTAAATGTTTTATGCTGTAGACAGTCATATTTAATGATGTCTACTGTATCTGTTACTGCCATATATGCTGTAGGCCATCATACAAGAATTCATGGTTTAGTGGATTAGAAATGTCGGGTTTTGTATTTTGATTACAGTAACACAACTTCCTATTTTGTGTATGTAACATTATTTTGGACATGTTTTGTAAACATACAACAGTGTAATAGTAGCCATGTGAACGTATAGGTGTGTATGTTATGACCATGTAATCTCCCATTTTTCTTAGTCTTAATTACAAATGCCATTGTTACAGTGCAATAATTGTGTAATTAAAATAATGTTTTAACTTGTAAATTTTGGCCATCGCAACCTGAGAGCAAGAAACAGTGAGGTTGTGAATTGCTGACCACATCCACGTTTTCAGACATTTAAGTCAGAACGTTATGAAATGGTGTTTGTTACCAGTGCAGTATTTAACTGTTTTAACTGTCTCATTTATTTTTTTAATGAAACTCATTTTGTAAATAAAAATGTCAGTATCTTATATTGCACAACTATGGATTTATTAATATCATAATATTAAGTTTCTAAAATTCCATGCTCTTTACTGCTAACAAATTTGCCTCAGTGTCTTGTTGGCAATGTGCTTGCAGTTCTATTGGTAAGCATCTACGAATTAGTAACTTGTAGGGGTGTTCCATAGTAGAGACATTCAACAGCACTATTTTAGACTGTAAAATGAACCACTACAACCAAATCCAATTTCATGTCAATATTAAAACCCAACAATCCAAAAACAAATAACATTGTAATCCATCATTCACTTAGAAACAAGCTGCACCTTGACCTGAAATAAATCAAAATAAAGAAACTTCGTAAGGGAAATACATTGTGGTACTAATAACCACGTTGGCATTGTTTAACGGAACAAGACTGGTGGGGGTTCGGGGGTCCTGGTGGAATATTTTGTGGTTTATTGAAGTTGCATTGTCTGTTGGTATCTTCTGATAAACAGTGTATGATATGCATGAACAAGTCTATTTATGGCTGATAATCAGAATTGCGTGAGAGTTTTAGAGAAAGTATCTGATATCAAATTTTAAAACGCCTGTCATACCATGTGGGCAATGATACTGTGTCATAGACAGACAGTATTGTCTTACATGTAACATGTACTTGTACTTTGTAAAGAATGCCTAAAAAGCAACATATATTCAAATGACTTCAGCACAAAGATTGTTTGTTCTAGATTCCCTTCATGGTCCTCCTTTAGCAGTGATTTATCGTTGTTCTTAAGGCAATACCAGTATACATCTGTGAAACTTGATCTCCTAAACAGTTTGAGCTAGTATGAATTTGAGCCCGTTGTTCCAACAGTGATGGAGAGATTTTATTGCATGGTCACTTATATTCCATAAATCATTGCAAACTTTAGTTTTGTATTTTTGGATACCATTTACACTTCATATACTATTTCTTTGCATTAAATGGACACTAAACTTAAATATGACACACAAATACAATGCCTGCATATTTATGTCATGTAATTTCATTTTCTTGCCTTCATTTTGAACTTCCTGCATCACTTTTCCCTTTAGTTGATCCTCGCCAGTGTAAGATTGCTTGTGATTCTCCTGACTGCACTATTGATCCATCAAGTTACCGTATAATGTTGAGTGCATAATGTCCACGTTCCCTCTAACTGTATTGTGTAAGGAAAGAGATAAAGAAATGTTGGTATATGTCCTGTAAAGAAGGAATGTAAAGGAAAAAATGCTGCAATGTTGTTACTGTAGTATACATATTGTGATAAATTCTTTAATTTCTACCATTATGAAATTATCTGATTGTACATTTACAATGTTCTTACTTCAGCAGTTTGTGTAACTGTCATGTTAATATGTTGCTAATAATACATAAAGTTCTTGTTATTATAGAACTCAGAAATGTCATTCTGTCTACTTTTGACACTACTACTATTCATTAATACATCAGTAATGTTTGCCATTTGTTTTTGTGTGATTATGAAACAAAAACTCTTGCTTTGAGGGAAGAACATAAATTAGTCTTCTGAAGGAAGTTCACAAGATAATATTGGTACCTAAATGGGTTTAAATTAATCGGTAATTTAGGATAGTAGGCAATATAGAGCTATATAATATCTACAGGTTGTGTAGTTTTGGCAGGATAGAAAATTTGAGTGCATTAAGTTTTCCATATCTACCTTGAATGGGTGAGATTAGATGCATACACAATTTTGGTAGAGAAACCTCTAGTCAAGTGACCACTTGGGAAGACTGCAAAGGAGATAAAATGATTGTAACAAAAGAGAGTATGAGGAGATGGTGGAGCTGGGTGTTAGTGCTAATGGACCTTAGGGTCATATCACCATACAATTTATATTAATGTTCCATATTCATGATAAATGTGACGAGCATTTCATAGTGTCTTGTTGTATTACAGATCATAATCCTTAATATGTTAAACTGTATGTATTGGAACTGCAATTACTTTATCTCTGTCCATGTGGATCATTTTTGCAACTAATTCAGTGCTTGTTATTTGTAGCAGGTATGAGTGATCTCTGAGATAAGTTACCAACTACTTAGTGCTGTTTATGACTAATATTTTAAATTCTTATCCTAGTACCTGCAATGATGGCAAGTTTGTGTGTGTTCAGGGTTGAAAGTATGTGTAATGTATGTGTGGTACTTGTCCACAAGTAGTTTCAGATGTACAGTATACTTCTAATTATCTTTGATAATGAAGATGATTAAGACATAAATGATAAAAAAAACATAGACAGTCTAAGGTGTTACATCAGTAAGGCGTGTTTGTTATTGAAAACTTTTTATAGATTTCATGTGGTAGTTCATATTTTTTTTATGGCTGTATTGTTATTCAACATTGACTTATGTAATGTAGTGGGTCAATACACTGCAATTCTACAGCATTATTGACTAAAACATTCCTTGCCATTTATTTGATTTTGTCACAATCTTACTCTCAATTGTTGCATTTTTACTCCAAAAACAACATGGCTTAATGATCTCAGGGGGTTATTTCTGGTTGGAAATTGGCACTGAGGAGGTTATAAAATGCTGCTTCACCCAACAAACAATATGGAACCCAAATCAAAAGACCACAACATAAAACTAAAGTAAAATGGCACCCAAACCACTGGTGCCAACACAGATTATTGGAAATATACTGTATTTGCAAACTACTGAAATAATGCATTATTAGCAGCTATCCTGTACAATCTGTGTAGTACTTGATTTGCAGAAGTATGATATTTGTGTAGTAAAACTGAAATATTAGTGAGAATTGGTAAGGCAATAAGTTATCAAAGGTGTGCCAAATTATGGCACAGTGACAAAGTTGGATATTGAACTAGTGGCACATGTATATACTCAGCACTTAAGAGTTTGCAGTATAAAGCACGTTTCTGTTTATTATCCAGACCAACAAATGCACAGCATTTATATGTCAACAGTATTTTGTATAACATAAGTACTGCTACATGTTTCAATGCATCCACATCAGTCTTCAATGGAACTCAATAAGTCAGTAGATTAAAATGTTTATGATTTTAATGTACTGATTTTATTGAGTTTTATAATCTTAATGATTTTTGTAACTTTAGCAAAATAAAAGTATAAGACTCCATTGAAGATTGATGCAGGATGCATTGAAACATGTAGGACTACTTACATTATATAAATATTGTTGATACAATTTTATATATATATATATATGGTAGGAGTTAGGTGTGTTAACACTTACAGTTGAACACAACTATATTTGTTTTTAAATATACAGGAGTTCACAACAACAACATGTTTCGGCCCTATATGTGGGCCATCATCAGGTTGTGGTTGGACTTTCAGCTTAGGCTATACTAGCATGCGTGTAGGTCTTGGGGCGTAATGGCGCAGGTTCGAGATCTCATTATATCGCGGGGTACCATGGTCCCGGGTGTATCTGGTTGGATATCGTTTTTTCTCCCATAGGGATTATTTCTTATGCTAGGGGGTACAATATATAAGTATAATTACTTACACTACAATATGTACAGTCAGTGAGAATAATATAGGTTACGCCGTGTGTTGAGGCGCTAAGTAGCTGAGGAAGAAATAATTCCTATGGGAGAAAAACTATATCCAACCAGATACACCCAGGACCATGGTACCCTGCGACATAATGAGATCTCGAACCTGTCCCATTATGCCCCAAGACCACTACACGCATGCTACTATAGCCTAAGCTGAAAGTCCAACCACAACCTGATGATGGTCCACATATAGGGCTGAAAAATGTCATTGTTGTAAACTCCTATAATATAATAACAAATATAGTTGTGTTTGTAAGTGTTAACATACCTAATTCCTACTATTGTACAAAACACAACGGGGATGACGCACATTAGAATTCTATATATATATATATATATTGCGCATTTGTTGGTCTGGATGATAAATTGTACAAGGTGCACGGTACATACTTCAACATAGTGTGTTTGTGTGTCCACTTTATGTGGATTATGAATGTGGATTATTTCCAATTTGTGTCAATAATAATAATGTAATGTTGTATTTGTCCATGACTTGTGTTTCGTCTTCTGCACCAGTTGGATGTTATCATAATCCAAGATGCTGCAGCAGTGACTCATCTTTACATTTTGATAGTCATATAATACATTTGTACTACAGCCAAATTAGTTGTAATTAAAGCAAATGTTTCATCATAACAGGACTGACTGTTGCTTCACTCCCCACAAATACAAGCTACAAATTTTACTCATTTTACTACAGAAACGTTAACATTATTCAAGAAAGGGTACTTTTGTCCGATTAATTTTTTTCAGTTGATCGTCATGTCAGAATTTAACACACATTTCTCAAGGGCATGAATAATGGCTTTCCTCATCTCATTTGTTTCTTGCAGGTCAATAGGACAGGCTGTTTTTATTTGCCAACAGATCCATTCTATTTACTCCAGAAGCAAACTGGATATTACAGCAAGCATGCCTGTAAGTGCTTCTACCTGTCCCTTTTATTCAATTTGCTAAATTTTATCTTGCCAAATATTCTTAATGTACATAGCTTTTAGAAACTTTTGTAGTGTAAGTATATAGTGTCATCCAATTTTATTTTACACAATTTCCATTTCCCTTAGCACATTCTCCAGCATTAATATCAAATGCTTTACCTGTTTTAGAAACATGTTACACAATTTTATTAAAAACACTGTTCCTAAGCACAATTTCATTTTCATACATGTTTGTAGCAGTATTACATTACCTAAGCAGTTACAAAACAAAGTATTTCTGTAGCCTGTTCATGCACAATATGGGCAAAAGAATTTTGACTTATGGCAGATTTTGACAGTAAGATATGCAGCCTTGCTACTAGCTGGTTTCTTCACACTGAACATAGTAGAAGCTGGAAATATGTACAAATATTTGTAGTATATGCAGTACAATACTTTATATTTGATTTCATTTGTTCTGTAGTGACTGAACAGAACTTTATATTTAATTATATTGTATATAATTGATATCAAGTCTTAAAACAGCTGACTAGGATTGACCACTGATGGTTTGAAACACTGTGGACAGAACTTTCAATGAAGAAACAGGATAAACACAAGTTTGCTATGGACAAAATTTAATACATGTTGTGTGGAGGGGTAGGGTACAGATTAATGCAATCGGGAGAACCACCATTTGCTGTAAAACATGTTAATTTTGAATGATGCTTTATGAGAACATCTGTCTTGGGGGTTTCAAGTTAAAAATTCATCCGATTACATCTACCAAGTGGTTTTTTTAAAGTACTTAGTCTGGCTGCACGTAACAAAGTCGTACCTTCTGGGATATGAAGCCAACATGTCGACTGGTAAACAGATGCTGACATTTCACAGGTGCTTGCTGCCCCCATCTTCAGGGTACTCTTATTGGACCATGTAAAGATGCAGAAAGTATCCATATTGTTTGTCACTATTAACCAGTCAACATGGCATTGCATCCCAAAAGACTTGAGTCTTCATCAACACTGTTAAGGACATTCTAGCAGCCATGTAAAAAAGTTCATAAAATTTGACGTTCACGGGGCCGTGCATCGTAATATATTTCTATTGTAAAAACCAACCAGATGCACCGATGTATCAAATTTATTTTATTTTGGAATGGCACTCTACATGTTTTGGACGGTCTTTCCATTCATCATCGGGAGTTCAAGACTGTACATACAGCATCAGGCATTTGTCAAACAGATAGTGCAGTCTGTTTGCTAGCAAGCAGACAGCGGTATCTGTTTGGTTCCTGTATGTACAGTCTTGAACTCCTGATGATGGATGGAAAGACCGTCTGAAACATGTAGAGTTAATTCAAAATAAAATTTGAGACATTGGTGCATCTGGTTGGTTTTACTACAGAAATAAAAACTCATAAAATTAATTTTACATATTTAGACAACAAGGAAATTCATTACGTTTTTAAGGCATGCTGCATAATCTCTGTTTTATCTCCCACAAAATGCCTTTCAGTTCATTATCTGTGTTCAAACAGTAAATCACACGCTAAAATGTAAATACCAACCTGGTCAGATAAAGATTAAGGTACTGGCATAATTGTAAAGGTAAAGGTAAAATTTCACCCTAGAACAGGCCATTAAGGCCCAGAGGGGGAGGAGAGGTGTAGCTCTACTCTTTCTTTAACCTCGGTGCTAGATGGGGGTGGGTGGTCAACGCCACACCCCAGCCATTTTATCCCCGGGATAGAGCCCAGGTACCCGTTGTATATAAGGCTGGATAGGCCCCAGGGCCGGTCTGTACAGGCACGGAAAATCTCACCCCCACCGGGATTCAATCCCTGGACCATCCAGCCCATAGCGGGTCGCTATACAAATAAATATGAAGAATGCTTAAAGTTCTTATGCATTACACTCAAATCATCAGGAACACTATATAAAAAGATTATGGACAAACTGTTTCAACAGGTAATCTGACACTTCCAAACTGAAGGAATGTGACAGTGTCTGGCAGGACAATAGCGAAGAGCAGAGGCACATCATCTTGAAAGTCTTGCAGCAGTGCAATGATATCTTTTGGTTCAGGCATAGGATCCTCATACCTGAAATAAATATACAACAATTTCAGTGTCTTAATTAACAAGATTTGAGGGGCGGTAAAATGTGGACAACAATTCGTTATATAAATCCACGTGTGCATGGGTTTGAGTGTATGCATAAACCTATCAAGGAAGATACACTAGGTTTTAAGAAAACAAGTGCAAGTTCCCACAGAAACATGTGTCACAAGTGAATGGGAAAAATGTAGTAGCAGCTAACATGCAATTTAACAATAAGATCTTTATACAGTCAAACCCAAATATAGCACCACTTTATTCGGCACTATTAGTGATGGTTCATTAAAGGTGGCGGTGTATCAATGGTGGTGGTATATTGAAAGAGGGCATAGTAGGAACTTTCTCTTCAAACGCCCATGGGCACTTACTAGCTAAGGTGGCACTATGTCAGAGGTTGACTGTGTGCCATATATACAGGGTGTCCCAGGAGGAATGTGCCAGACTTCGGGAGAGTGTTCCTTATGTTAAAGTATACCGATATAACCCAAAACACCTATATCCAAAGTTGAACGGTTATGGAGATAATGGCC
>Ga0123352_10012338_pt1 | contig 13509 bp, 6 predicted proteins | sample TergutLab28metaG_FD_89700 | JGI IMG/M metagenome (GOLD analysis project Ga0123352, IMG submission 89700) | Labiotermes labralis P1 segment gut microbial communities from Petit-Saut dam, French Guiana - Lab288 P1 | ecosystem: Host-associated > Arthropoda: Insects > Digestive system > Gut ...
CACTTGTTTCGCTGTCACTAGTAACAACTATGACAGAAGATCGCAGTTGTTTACGTGAACTAGTGGGGATGTCACTGTCACGTTCAATGTCACTGTCCAAACTTTCACTGTCACTGAAATCAGGGACATCGGAACTTCTATCCGCATATAACTCACACAAAATATCGTCCTCTTGCAGAACATTCCTATGCACAGCCATGATTGCAAATGAAGGAAAACAAAGAGAGTATCTGAATGAGCGGTCATATTGTTGCAGGCTTATCGTTCTAAAATAGGGTTCAAGAGCGGTCTGTCTGCTTGTAACTTGAGATCCAAACATCCTGCATTAATCTGACGATAACCTTGAAGCGATCAGTGTGTCGGACCAGCTCGAAAACGCGCGTGTTAGACGTCGTGTAAGAAAACGCAGAAGTGCGGGACCCGTCAACAATGTATGGATGAGCAATCACGCATTTCTGCGTGAGCCGACGGCAATGTGATATTAGGAATGATTTCCAGGAGGTTGGATGTGGGTATATGGACTGGATTGGGTTGGCCCAGGATAGGGATGGGTGGCGGACGTTTGTGAGTGCGGTAATGAACTTTCGGATTCCGTGAAATGCGGGGAATTTCTTGACTAGCTGCAAACCAGTTAGCTTCTCAAGAAGGACTCTGCACCATGGGGTAAGTAAGTAAATTTTAATTTAATGTGTCTGGTGTAATGATTGGGAATTCGGTGGTAATTAATGCAGTGAAAGGCATTTTGCCCTGTTTTCTACAATTTTGTCCAATTTGTATATAATTTAGTTAGGTATAAGTTAGTATAGGCATAGCTTAATGTCATTGTCCAATTATGAGTTTCGTGAAAATCGGTGTAATTAAAGCCGTACTTTACTTCAGGACGTAACAGAAAACATCCAGTTTATTTTCTTACATTTTCCTTTCGATTTGGCTACATTTAGGTACGGGAGCTGTCCACAGAAATGTACTGAGTAAGTGTAAAATTTGTTAAGATCAGCACAATGAAATACTTTTGTTATGGCCGTGAATGAATTCATAACCATACTTTCCACATTAGGGGACTGCGGTAGCAGAGTGGTTAAGGTGCTGTGCTACAAATCGGAAGGTCGCTGGTTCGATCCCAGCTGGTGCCATTGGAATCTTTCATTGACATAAAATCCTTCCGATCGCACTATGACCTCAGGGTCGACCCAGCCTCTAACAGAAATGAGTACCAGGGGGTAAAGGCGGCCGGTGCGTAAGGCTGACAACCTAACCACAATCCTGTGCCGTTGTCACGAAATCTGCGAACCTTAACTTCCAGGAACCCTCTGGGCCACTCCAGGCCTGTAATGGGACTGCTTTACCTTTACCTTCCACATTAATTGTCTGATTCGTGTGTAATAGAGATATGAGATCTTTACGTATGCTGGTGAGCAGGTATGGGTTTCATGAAAATCGGTAAAAAAAAGATCATATTTTTATTGGCATAAATGAAATTACATTTACAGTTGTACTATAAAACCCTACGATATTTTGAAAGCAGAGGACGCCATGGCGAAATTTGTGTAATAAGACCTCTGATTTTATGATTAAAAATATAAATTATTTTATCTTAATGGAAGCCTTCCCGTTGTGTTTACTATTAAACAAACTACATTTATTTAGTCTAACAAAATACAAGTTTAGTAATCAATTAAATTGCTATAATATCTATGCCACCCTTTTCGGCCTTACTTAGCCCATCCTCAGTCATTTCAACACAAGAATGTATAGAGGAAGATACAGTCTAACACAGCTTTCGGTGTGTTAGGCTGAACATATGCGGCTTGTTTAATAAATTCTTTGAATTTTATTCCACTATAAGAATTGATCATGTTTTCAGCTATCACACAGATATATATATATGTGCATCACTTTACATTTAATTTCAGTTACATCATAGGTTTTCTCCTCTATCCAAGCCGCATGTGAAGTGAATTCGTGAGAGGTAATTGTAAAAAGCTGATGACGTAATATTTGTGTCGTTGTTTTCTGCTGCCACATAACACCAACTTCCAGATTGCTTATTGGACTTTGTTCGTATGTGGAACTGCAGGGCTTTCAACTGGAAAGTGTCCCATCCCACCAAATAGACAACAGTTTGAAAGTAGAGAACACTGTTTGTTGTATTGTTCATTGCCGTATTCAGCGCAGTAACTTGACCAACTGGACGGTGTCAGAATAGACTAGTTACTCAAGGGAGTTAATCAAAGCACACACAAGGGCCCTTGAATTATTCATACGTGATTATAGACATCGTCCGACACTTATGGTTGTGTAGCTTAGATTAGCTGGATTAAAATCAAATTTAGCTTGACATAATGTTTTCAAAGTCGAGTGAAGTCTCCAGTAGTGTACAATATCTGAATAAGCACTGATCGTTACTCACGAATGAAGCTTTGTTTTTGACAGTGTGGGTGGGGTCCCCTTACTTCCAGGCAGAGCGTGCAGAGAAAACATGTACATGTACAAAATACAAGGCCATTGTCACATTCTGCTGGTCGCCAAGTGTCAAGTGTTGAGTTTATAACAAGACTAGAGTCAAATTTATGCATTGCACTAGCGAGATAGATTGCAACAGAGAATAGTATCTCGCATAATAGAATTATCTCCTCACAAGACACGACTATGCTTCAGCCCATTGTATTTTTGAATGGAATAAGTCGTTTGTTGGGCATAAACGTTTAATGGTCTGACTTCCCTGCACGAACCACAACCAAGGCCAAAGTCAGATTCCTGAGTAACCAAAATTACTTGGTATTTACCACGCGTTGCATTTTGGTTCTGACATCTATTTCTGTGTGCTTTGATGTTACTTAACTTGTCGGCGATATGAGAGCGGCTCCTTGACTCAGAGGCTTGGTGTCAGTCCCAGGGTTTTTCGTTTTGGATTTAATTCAGAAAAATTGTCACAGGCACCATGTTTATTCAAGTATCTTTGCATCCCTCAGAGTCATAATTGTACCTTTAGCATACTTCTTGCACACCCCTATGTTACATTCGCTGAAGTGTGTGGTAGTCATACCCAACCAGCGCCGTGTTAAGTAAGTTGGTTCTTGCTAGCAATTCAGCACTGACTGCCAATTGAACATGTCAGTAGAGGGAAAATAGAGACTTCTACTTTCAATTGTAATTTATTAAAAAATCTCTTGTGTTGAATTAGGAGTATTGTTTTATTTCTGCTAGAACATGGTCACATGAAATTCCGTTTTCTCAGACAGACGGAAGTATTTATGAAGCTGATACACCAATTTAGAAGGAATATATTGTCTGCAGTTAGCTGATATTCTTAGTTTAGTGGTAAGAAACCGAAACGGAAAGTGGATTATCCCAGTTTTTCGGTAGGTCGTTATGATAAAATTCTTCACTGAAGACAGTTTCATAGCACTTGGAAATTAGTATAGAAAGGCACACCCCCGCTGTACATACCCACACACATCCAGACGATTGAGTTAACTATGGACGCTTTACAGTCAGTAGACAAAGGGATATTTCCAGCTCGCCGGACAGAATGTTAAGTGAAGCGGCAAGGTGTTCGTGCAGAAAGCGGGTGACCTGGGTTCGGTCTTATAGAGTTTCATTCTAAGGCTTGACTAATGTGCCGTGTATCTGCATCAAACTGAGGGATTTGTATCATATCGTTCATGAGACAGTCCTTTCCCCTAACCCACCAATATATAATTTTACGGCAGACAGAAACAAACTTAACCGACCCTCCACAGACCAACACTGAAACATGTTATGTTTTAGCGGAAATATAAGGAAAAACATTTTTTTGTGGACAAATATTTTGACAGAAGGTGTGTTTGTAACCCAGGTGTCAGGGAATGTGGGAATCTTAGGTTGGATGAATTGTGTGTCTTTCTGAGCAGTACACTACAGACAGAATTTTCTAGTGGCTAGGGCAAATGTTTAGAACGAAGGATGGCTGAGAAAGCCTCTGAAAGCAAGCCAGCTGGTAGAAGGTAAGTTGAAGGGCCCAGAAAATTATGACTGGAATGAGTAGAGAATGGTCTACTGGGAGGTGTGAGAATGATCTACTGGGATGTGTGAGAATGATCTACTGGGAGGTGTGGAGAATGATTTACTGGGAGGCGTAGAAAATGATCTACTGGGAGGTGTAGAGAATGGTCTACTGGGAAGTGTATAGAATGGTCTACTGGAAGTTGCAGAGAAGGGTCTATTGGGAGGTGTAGAGAATGGTCTACTGGAAGTTGTAGAGAGTGGTCTACTAAGAAGTGTAGAGAATGGTCTACTGGGAAGTGTAGAGAATGGTCTACTGGAAGGTGTCGAGAATGGTCTACTGGAAGTGTAGAGAATGGTCTCCTGGGAAGTGTAGAGAATGGTCTACTGGGAGGTGTGGAGAATGGTTACAGGGAAGTGAAGAGAATGGTCTACTGGAAGCTGTAGGGAATGGTCTACTGGGAGGTGTGGAGAGTGATCTACTGGGAGGTGTAGAGAATGGTCTATTGGGAAGTGTAGGTAGAGAATGATCAACTGGGAGGTGTAGAGTATGGTCTACTGGAGGAATGATCTACTGGGAGGTGTGGAGATTGGTCTACTGGGGGGTGTAGAGAATGGTCTACTGGAAGTTGTAGAGAATTATCTACTGGGAAGTGTAGAGAATGGTCTACTGGGAGGTGTTGAGGATGATCTACTGGGAGGTGTAGAGAATGGTCTACTGGAGTATGTAGAGAATAGTCTAGTGGAAGTTGTAGAGAATGGTCTACTGGGAGGTGTAGAGAATGGTTTACTGGGAAGTGTACAACATGGTCTACTGGAAGTTGTAGAGAATGGTCTACTGGAAGATGTAGAGAATGGTCTACTGGAAGTCGTAGAGAATGGTTTACTGGACGTGTAGAAAATGGTCTACTGGGAGGTGTATAACATGGTCTACTGGAAGTTGTAGAGAATGGTCTACTGAAAGTTGTAGAAAATGGTCTACTGGGAGGTGTACAACATGGTCTACTGAAAGTTGTAGAGAATGGTCTACTGGAAGTTGTAGAAAATGGTCTACTGGAAGTTGTAGAGAATGGTCTACTGGGATGTGGAGAACAATGTCGAGGAAAGACGAAAATAAAGCTATGTTAGCTAATGGGTAATATTAGGAAAGAGTATTCATTTATCGCAGAGCATGCCAAGTACTGTTTATTCACGGAGCAAGTAGCCTTACTGCAGTCGCAGTGTTTTTTGTTCATAATTTTTCATTGCCATTATGTTCACTTATATTTATGTACATATACTTCATTTTTACTTGTACCACAGCGTAAATATTTATTCAGATTGGTTAAGGAACACTTTTGTAGTTTGTCCTTGTACATGCTCGATGTAATCCCTGTGCAATAAATCTTCTTTAAAAAAAAGCCTAAGTTTCTCCATCCGTGTTGTGGTGTCAAATCGCAGTGAATGTACATTTCGAGTCTCGGTTGCAGAGTAAACGCAATGCTCTCCCTTTCCTAAACCTGCATTCCCTTACTGCCGCCCACGCCTATTCGAGGCGCTTTGTTACTTTTTTTGACTTCATAAGCGGTGTCAGTGGAGGGCAGAAGGGTTGGCTCTGACATCTTCGGTACCGTTCCGTATTGCGAAGTGAATCCCGTTGATTAGTTTTGTGCTCCATGCTGAATTTACAGCAGTCGAGTTCTGTATCGACCAGCCCTTATCTAACAGCGACAGCTGCATAGCGTGCAGATAGCAGAAACAGAGTCCTTCAAATGCATAAAACATGGCTGGCAGGAAAAAAGTCTTTACATAACGTTTGATCGATTCACGAGCATAAATTTGCTTGTTAATTTACTTTTGCTTATTTCTTTTTGTATTTTCCTTTCCTTGCAGTCGCTTTGCTTTTAATTCCTCTTTCTCTGGTTCTGTAATATTCCAGCAGTCCATTAAACTGATCACACATTTTTCATCACCCTATATTTTTTTTCCCCCCGCCGTTTGTGATGGAACGCAGCAGCATTTCTTCTCAGACAAGATGTAGCAAACACGATTTTGTAAGAAATGGAATTAAAATATGTAGAAGGCGGTTGATATTTAGACACATTTCCATCCAGTCCTCCTGAACGTCAAATATTTTCTTTATTAGCTAAAGCGTTTACACCCAGTTAAGCACTTCTTTATGCGCGTTCGCAGAATTCTTAAAAACGACTATTAGTTTCGTCATGGTTGTTTGTTTGTTCGTCTGTAAGCATGGAACAGCTCGGCTCCCACTAGACGGATTTTCATGAAATTTTATTTTTGAGTATTTTTCGAAAATCTTTTGAGCAAATTCGAGTTTCATTGAAGTCTGACAAGAATAACGGGCACTTTACATGAAGACCAATGTACATTTTTTATAATATCTCGCTCAGTTCTTCTTAGAATGAAAAATGTTCCAGACTAGAGATGTAGAGAATATCAAAACACGCACTCATGTTCGGTAACATTTTTCTAAAACCGTGCCTTTTATGAGATAATGTGAAAAAATACCGTAGAGCCCCTCAGACCACAGATGACAATATGGGGCATTCACATTTTATGATAGATAACTAATACTACAAATACGCACTCAAAATATCTAATAATTATAGTTTTTCCACCGCAGCAATTGTTACACGAACGCGTCACAGTGTTATGTTACACGTACATTTCCTGTCTTTTTTAAGACTAAGAATTTCTGTGTGATAAATTCAGCCTTCTGTCTAATCCAAGTTCCATTTTAAAGAAATACTGCTCCATTACCGAACTACAAGTTTTCTGACATAACTACCGTAATTTTACACTTCATTGTCTAATGTGTGCAGCTGCTTAATTTATTTAGCGTCGAAAGGGACGAGTGGATGTTTGTGTGAAAGGTAAAGTGGTATGGTTGGACGCAGAAGCGGTCGGAGCCCTCTCAGGGTACTATCACAGTAATAACTTTTAAAACCGAGGACGCAGTAACAAAGCTTCAGTGAGGATTAGCGTTATCCTCGCAAAGATTAGGGTATGTCGCGAATATATCTTAGGGTCTTATAATCTACGTTAACACTTTGAAGACGAGCGGTGGCACAGTGGTTAAGGTGCTGTGATACTAATCGGAAGGTCGCTGGTTCGATCCCAGCTGGTGTCATTGGGGTTTTTCATTGACATAAAATCCTTCCGGTCGACTCAACCTGTAACAGAAATGAGTACCACGAGCATTTCCTGGGGGTAGAGGAGGCCGGTGCGTAAGGCTGACAAACGTACCACTCTCCTGTGACGTCATGAAATCTGGGAACCTTAACTTCCTGAAACTCTCTGGGTCACTCCAGGCCTGTAAGGGGACTGGTTTACCTTTTATTCTGAAGATGAAAATTAAATTCATTATATGCAGATACTTATTTTATGCCTTGCAGATGACATATTTTGCTTAAATTGGAATACCAATCGCTATGTATTGTATATGAATATAATGGATGTTTGTTGTTAAGAACAATACTAAAGGCATAAATTCAATGTGTTGACAGAATGTAAAATATTTAGTTACTACTAGGAAACGGCTGATCTGCTCAGATTGCATGCTAGAAAAATAAATGTAAAATTCCTCGTATTTCTGTGGCTGTGGTCACGTGCAGTGTGCGTATACAGGTCATGTACTGAATGTGAGATTTGGCTTAAATGACAGGTCAGCACATTATGACAAAAAGAAAGGTACTCGGTGTGTTACCTTTAGTCGCTTGAATTGTGTTACGCCTTACATTAGTCGTAGTTGTGTGTTAAGCGGAGACTGAAAATTGTCTTTGAATATAAAATGAAGAAATAAAACGACCTTGAACAGCGCATTATATAAATTAGAACGAAGGACTGACACGTAAACGGGTTTTGGCATTGAACTTGTGAGTTATTCAGCTGTCATGTCAAATTTACTGACCCCTAATTTTGCTGTACTTACAGTGACCTTACGCGAAGAAGCTCTTTGTTAACAGACATGACAGGATCGATAGACAGACGGCGCTTTGGGGTGTCACCGCGGTGCTCTTCGTCAGACTCACATTCCACGCACGTTAGGCTGGGAAGCCAGACTGCCTCAGATGCAACACAGTGAAAAATCCCTACATTACTAATGCTACACAAAACATCCATACATTACTAATGCTACACAAAACACCCCATACATTACTAATGCTACACAAAAAATCCCTTCATTACTAATGCTACACAAAACATCCATACATTACTAATGCTACACTAAACATCCCTACATTACTAATGTTACACAAAAAATCCCTACATTCCTAATGCTGCACTAAAAATTCCTTCATTACTAATGCTAAACAAAACATCCCTACATTACTAATGCTATACAAAAAATCCCTTCATTACTAATGTTACACAAAACATCCCTACATTACTAATGCTACACAAAACATCCCTACATTACTAATGCTACACTAAACATCCCTACATTACTAATGCTACACAAAACACCCCTACATTACTAATGCTACACAAAAAATCCCAACATTACTAATGCTACACAAAACATCCATGCATTACTAATGCTACACTAAACATGCCTACATTACTAATGCTTCACTAAACATCCCTACATTACTAATGCTACACAAAAAATCCCTACATTCCTAATGCTGCACTAAAAATCCCTTCATTACTAATGCTAAACAAAACATCCTTACATTAATAATGCTACACAAAAAATCCCTTCATTACTAATGCTACACAAAACATCCCTACATTATTAATGCTATACAAAAAAATCCCTACATTACTAATGCTGCAAGAAAAAAATGATTACGATTACATTCATTACTCTGGTTTATTTTTTTTCACACTTACTCTGGAACTGTGAATCAGTAAACAGGTGGTAAGACTGCTTTTGGGGGCGGACGATCCATTACGGGGTCTGTATCTAGTAGGAAAATAGAGTACTGAAAATCTTAGTTTTGTGTCCGTTCTGAGGTGTATTCAAACCCATGATCCGAGTCCAAAAGCGGCTTGGACTCCGAAAATATATTATTCTGCGATTATTCCAAATATAAACGTTTATTTTATGACATAATATGGGCAAACAAACGAAGCGTGATTTATCTTCTTCATGTGAGACATCCCCTTATATATATACATACTACGTATAAGGTCAACGCAACTTTGTTTCGGCTCGAGTAGAATACATTATCCGGTCAATTGTAAATATATGTATACTCGTGTATATGCAGACGAATATCACTATGATATTATGGTTTAAAAGCGTGTTGAGATCTGAGTTCCATAAATATATAACATGAGAAATGCCTTTATCATACTGTTTTAATATATAAAACATTAAAGTGTTGCTAATAATAATAATAATAATAATAATAATAATTCCTTATAGATATACTTTGGTTAACATTAAAACAATAAATAAATAACTACCTCCACGCATCAGCCTGAAAAGCTAACAGATCCTCAGTTGGTCAACAAATTCCCCTCATTCTATGGAACCCGAAAGTTCATTGCCATATTCACAAGCGCCAGCCACCTGTTACTAGCCTGAGCCAGATGACTCTAGCTCATACGCTCATCCCACTTCTTGAAGATCCATTTTTAATATGATCTTTCAATCTACGCCTAGGTCTTCCAGTTGTTGTTTTCATGAGGTCTCCCCACCAAAACACTCTATGTCCTGTCCTGCCTCTCATAATCGCTACACCCCTCGCCCACCATATTTTTTTATCATGAAATTAATAATACTTTGAAAATATATAATAATGTACATAATATGTATCATAGTATTATTAAGAAAACAAGAATAATAATAATTTATTGTAACTGTATTTGGGTGTACGTGAAAACAATAAGCGTTATAATTGAATTATTATTTATTGTGGTATAATAATAATAATAATAATTTAATTCGTTATTATGAATTTGCTGGTAGAATAGCCATAAAGCACAATAATAAAGACAGGCAGAGTATTTAAGTATTAACATTCTTCTTTGATCATGATAGATGTTCACAATTCGAAAAAAAATTGGAATTGGAAGAAAAACATATATATTTGGATTTAAAAACCGTGGAAGACAAAACCTGACAACTCTAAATACAAGTTCATATTCGGTGTCACTAAAGTAAATTTCGGAGCATCTGTAGACATCGTGCGATTTATACGTGTCTTCCATTACCTTTCTGCCAACCCTTGAACTTCATCCCATATCCTTTCTGTGTGAGAAAGCCTGGCTGTCTCTTCCATACAGCGGAAGATGGGATTCCTTCTTTGACTGTGAACACTAGTATTTTCTTAGTTCCTGTATGATGTACGGGTCTGTAACAGTCTCCATTTCATGAAAGGGTTAATCGATATGAGGTCACGTGCTCCACCCTCCCACACCTTGCTACCCTCTAGACTTTTGCTGTAGTAACTGTCTGCTGCGAGGTACCACCGAGATTTCAATGTATTAAAAATAATGTTGCCATTATTATTTGCAGAGTTGTTAGGCTGAATTCACATTTTGCTCTTGTAATTTTGGAATGCTTGTCGAAAACAACACACCATAGGACATAGTTGTACCTGTGTGTGCATCTCTTAATGCTGTCGTTCTTCCTAGACAATAAATAGTCTCTAACAAACCTTTTTTTCTTTCTTTTCAATGCTGCCTGTTCAAATGTTTACACATCCGCAAGTTCTATCTTGTTTTTGTCCGTACCTGAGGTCCTGGTTCGAGGCAATTACATAATGTTGAAATGAAACGGAGTGCTTGTAAAATCAGTCTTGTGCCTAACCTCGAGGGCAGATGAAGGAGATTCTTTAATGCGCGTAAAACCACTTGGGAAACCTAGACGTAAATGAATGGTCTGCAGATGTGTAGTTTAAAGCAGATGTTAAAGAAGTAGGATTGAGGAGTTGGATTGGATTGATCCGGCTTAGGATAGGATCTTGTAAACAAGATAGTTTACCTTCAGTCTACACAAGACGCCAGGAATTTCTTGACTAACCGACTTACGACTAAATTCTAAAGACTGCCTATGATCCATGTAGTTAGTTATACTATTAATTATATATTGTTATAGAATGCGGGCTCGATGTATGTGACTCAGTATGGTGTATGTGACTCAGTATGGTGCCCAGTCTTGTAAAGACGCTTACTAATTATCGGCGTCCGTAAAAACCGTGAGATTGCTCGATGAGTGGAGCTGGCTGACGTTCCAAAAAGTCCTCTTTTCAAGCGAGTTATTGAATTTACCGCGTCAGGTGTACGTAAGTGCAAAAGGCATATGACCCTTGTCATATTGGATCCCGCGGCCACTAGGAGTGGAGATTTAAGCATGAAACAAAAATGTCGATTTACCTACGGTAACGGTTGGTGAAGCGACATAATGCACGTTAAGGTGTGTTTTAGCATATTTTATAAAGAAAGACATGGGAATTGTATTATGTCTTCTTGTTCGGTACGTGTGTCTAATGTCTCTAATCACGCAACAACGTTTGAATAAACGAGATTTCAGGCTTCAGCCGCAAAGTAATAAGAAGAGCACAGTTCTCAGGATTTGAATAAATTTATGAAATGATGAAATTTGCTATGTTTCTTTTGATCCTAAGGAACTCCATTTTCTCTGTACTTTGACGTTTTATATTTCCGTTAGTATAAACATGGCGGTCAGGACTTGCGAGATGAGAATGACAGTGATGTCACTTAATAAGGACAGGTTTTGGAATTTTGTCTACCACGCTACAAAGGGTTTATTGTTTTTAACTTCGATAAACCTGCGACGTCTGTGGTGTTTATAATTTTGATTATTTTAAAACAACATATTTACCTCGTCTTTTACTTCATAATACGAAGTTACAAACAATTATAAATTAACTATGGCGATTACATACCTGGTTATCACCTCGGACGTCTATGGTCGATCTTCAGGCAGTCCATGTGGGATTCGGAGTTTATAAATGGCACTCAGAGTTTTGTTCGGGTACACCTGTCTTCACGTGCCATCAATTTTTTCATCATTTTTCCGTAATCATGTGCGTCCATCTACCTTGGAGGCGCAACAGCCCTAGTGGGCCAGGGTCTCCTCATTATCGAGGATTCATGATCACACTCAGACACACCACACTCGGTAGGACTCCTCTGGAAGAGTGATCAGCCCGACGCAGAAACCTCTGCTTCACAACACACAACACTCACAATAGACAGACATCCATGCCCCCGGCGAGATTCAAACTCACAATCCCAGCAAACGAGCCTCCGCAGACCCACGTCTTAGACAGTGTGGCCACTGGGATCGGCCGTAATAACAAATATAACACCGACATTTTTTTTATAAACCCTTTATTTATACACTCGGTCTGTAGTAGAACTTTAGTACATGTGTGGAGAAATTAGTACAACAGTCAGGTACAGAGTCATGGTGAGGGGTATTCCAGTGAATACCCTCAGTTAACAGAAACTTTTAAGTTATGAATTTGTGAGGCAGATCAACCGGTGAGTAGCGGCGTAACACCGAAATAGAAGTGAAATTTAATATGGAGATAGAATATAGAAGTATTTATAAATTATGAACACCGTGGCAGTGTCAAGCTTTGAGGTTATGTCGTCACACCTTCAAAAAGGATAAGTTCTATTATCGACTGTTTGCTTAAAAAGGAGACCGACCCATAATTCAAATATACACAACCCTTTCACAGGCTTAAGGCAGTAGATAAATGTACCTGTCCGTGAAAGCAAATGCAGACAACAAAATTTTTTAAATTGCATAGAGTACAAAAAAGTCGTCTGCGAATTTATATAAAAACAGTTTTTTTCCTGAAGCGTTGAGAACAGACAAAGAAAAATGTTCACGAATATATCCATTGCAAGCACTCAATCTTATACTTGCTTCCTTCTAGTGACATGGCTGAGGCCTTCTTGAAAGTTTCATATTAATTTATTTTATCAAGAAATTCCGTGAGTTAAATTCAGTCTACTTATTCACCTTTAGCCCAAAACTGCACCCTATACTGAGCCGACTGAATCCAATTCATCAAGTAACACGCTTTCTTTAACATATATTTTAATATTAGTTTCTCATTTATGTCGAAATCTTCCAAACGGGCTTCTCGTTTCCGACTTGCTGGCAAAAATTTTGTATGAATGCTTCTTGTATATCTGCAGGTTACACGCCCCTAACATCTCACCGTTACAGGCCCCTACCATCTCACCGTTAAAGGCACCTACCATCTCACCGTTACATGCCCCATACCATCTCACCGTTACATGCCCCCACCATCTCCCCGTTAGAGGCCCCTACCATCTCACCGTTACAGGCCCCTACCATCTCACCATTACAGGCACCTACCATCTCACCGTTACATGCCCCTACCATCTCACCGTTACATGCCCCTACCATCTCACCGTTACAGGCTCCAAACATCTCACCGTTACAGGCCCCTACCATCTCACCATTACAGGCCTCTAGCATCTAACCGTTACATGCCCCTACCATCTCACCGTTACAGGCCCCTACCATCTAACCGTTACAGGCCCCTACCACCTCACCGTTACAGG
>Ga0123352_10012340_pt1 | contig 13509 bp, 6 predicted proteins | sample TergutLab28metaG_FD_89700 | JGI IMG/M metagenome (GOLD analysis project Ga0123352, IMG submission 89700) | Labiotermes labralis P1 segment gut microbial communities from Petit-Saut dam, French Guiana - Lab288 P1 | ecosystem: Host-associated > Arthropoda: Insects > Digestive system > Gut ...
GGATGACCTTAAGGACAGGAGAGGATATTCTCATTTGAAGGAGGAAGCTCTAGATCGCACTGTGTGGAGGAATCGTTATAGAGGAGGCTTTGGACCTGTCGTCAGACAGAATACTGAATGAATAAATGAATGAACGATTTTCTAACAACTTAATTCAAAGCCCTCTTGAATAAACAGTACTTAAACAATACCTTACGTACACCTGCCTTATGGTCTCATTTTTTACAGAATGTGAAGAATGACGAATATGTAATAAATAATTGATCCTCCACGTCAGAATCCACACCAATGGCCCTAAACAAAAAACATGAAACCAAATTTTGATGATCCCAGCTGGATTCAAACTCGCGATGGCAGAGTCTGAGCTGTCCAGAACCAAGCAAGCATTGCGACTGTATTTTGTGATATTACTACGAGGAAGTATTTAGAATTTTTCAGTGTTTCCGACATGCATTTTCTGCCTTATTTATAACTGAATTTTTGTACGGCAAATAAGTAGCGAGTACGGTGTGTACCAGTATTCTAGAGTAAATAGCCACAAATATGAATTATGTAGTAACTTAAAATTATGACACAAATATACTATGATTATAATGAATGCAACTGTACCATCATTCTTCCGTATGCCTTCATGGCTTCCGCAAGAACGACTTTACGTAATTATCAGCATAGATAGTCTAGGCTTCTACCGCCTTCACGTTCTTGGTCTCCCTTGTTTCCGTCTGGCAGTTTTCGTGTACATTGTCAGTGAAATATCACGTGATAGCCCTACATCCGCGACGCAGGGTAAGTCTAGTGGCAGTCCTGTCTTCTCACTGCTTCTAGACCAGCAGTATTTTTCTCGTCGTCTGTCACCTACTCTTTCATCTGTTCAGCAACGGGGACTCCTCGACTATCTACTCTACTCTTATTCTTATATTCTTACAATAAAACCAACTAGATGCACTGATTTCTCAAATTTATTTTTTGGAATAAAACTTTACATGTTTCGGACAGTTCCTCTGCCCATCATCAGGAGTTTTTCACTGTACACACAGAAATGGTATATGTCATACATATCATGCTCGCAAGCTGTCAGCAAACCTGTATGACATAAAACATTGCTATGTGTACAGTGAAAAACTCCTGATGATGGATAGAGGAACTGTACGAAACATGTAGAGTTTTATTCCAAAAATAAATTTGAGAAATTAGTCCATCTAGTTGGTTTTATTATAAGAAGAGTAGTACCTTACGTTATGGTGTGACACCGTGCAGTTTTGCTGTGTGTACAGTGAAAAACTCCTGATGATGGATAGAGGAACTGTCCGAAACATGTAGAGTTTTATTCCAAAAATAAATTTGAGAAATTAGTCCATCTAGTTAGTTTTATTATAAGAATATATGACGATGCACGGTCACCTGAACGTCAAATTTATCTACTCTACCTCTTGTTATAGCTCTCAGGATGATTAGCCTACGGAAGAAACCTCACCGCTGTTAGGCGACGACTCAATATATAAGAGTTTACCTTTCTTACAAAGTAAATACAAATTAACTTTGTCACCGATATCCAATGTAGGAAACAAGGAATGTTATATTACGAAACTGCAGCAAGTGAAGCGAAAGTCTTGGTTCGATATTAAAGATTTTCGGGCGGAGATCATAAAGTATGCTTTACTGTTGTAATGGCTTTAATCAAGATTGCGTCGCGGTTTCGTCAGCGTTAATAATAATACACGCAGCATCCACCAACCTTTGAAACGTGGAGGACGTAACATGCATGCTGTGATGCAATATCGCACTGACTTCAAATGACTCAAAAGTTAAGTGTGGGTTTGTACAGATTTATTCGTTTGGCGTGTAACAAAATTTGCTTCGTGTGCAAACTGTGGACTCGTCTTAATTGTGTAATTCAACAACGCTATTTACTTTTGAGTCTTGTTGATGTGTGTAGATAGTATGAACTTGCATTCTAACAGTTCATGGTTACCGTGCTAAGCGTCAGCAAGTGGTCAGAGGGTCAAATCATATACGACTGGGTTTCTTCTGCTTACAGTTATAAGTACTATATAATGAAGTCATATTATTATTATTATTATTATTTACGCGCTTTGCTTCTAAGGGCATTGTATGTCTTGAGTTCCCACTCGAATGTTTCATGTTGGTCCATCCTTCAAAAATTTTCGTTCCGCCAGATGTTGCACTGCGGTAAATTAGTCTGCAGTAATTTTGGTATATTCAGAAGGCAAATGATGACACTTAGACTTGATATTATTTTTTTTTTAATACCGTAAAGTTTAACGAATTTTTTAAGTATTCTTCGTTTTGTTTCATGTGTGCTGTCTTTATGGCCCTTTGTTATTTATGTTCGTTTGTTTTGCTGTTTCTGTTATGGACTGCTTGGCTGTTGACTCCACACCGTAATAAAGAACTGAATAATAATAATAATAATAATAATGTTTATTGTTATGAATGGTTTATTTAACGACGCTCAGTAGCTCAGGGCATGTAGCGTGATTTGGAAGAACGCAGTCGTGAGCTAATGTGAGGTATTACCCCGACATTTTTTTGAAGGTAACTGGTACAATCAAGAAAACCTAGCCAAGATAATCCCTACCCGGACCGTGATTCGAACCGGTCACCCTTCGAATAGAAATCAGAAATTTCGCCGCTTAAACTTGGATTATTATTATTATTATTATTGAACACCAGCAGTATAATTGTTAAATCTTTGTGGGAGTTACAAATACCGGCTTTTGTAGAACTGGATCCACACTGTTAGAATCTTTGTAGTTGTTGACGTATAAACAATACTTCATAACCATGAAATATATACGTACAATTATAATCTAATTTTGTATCGAACATACTCATATTTCGATCTCCAGAGTTCAATAAATTATCGATATTAATATGAAGAGCATAAAAATTTTTCGCATGGCCGCCATGTTTTTGTTTCAAACTCTGCAAATATGTGCCTTAGAGAAAAGTGCTTTTAGGTATTGTTTTCTTCGAAAATCTCTTTGGATAATTTACCTAAAAGACGTATTTTTTTTACCGATTCTAAAAGACTCTACTTCTACCACTTAGTTCTGGATATGCCCATATGCCACTTTTAATTCACCTGTTTTGTACACACCGTATTTTGGCCCCGGAGTATATGTTTAAAGATTCATTCCTGGGACGTTAGGCTATGTTTTTTTTTGTAAATAATTGTCAATATTTCGGAGCACGCAGTCGACACGTCCTAATGTCACTGAAGAATGAAGTTTTCGGCACAGAGTCTGGGAGTATCCCAAGTGTCGTTGTAAGATCTTATAGCAGTGAACTTGTCGGACTGTGAATGCAATAAGCCTTATTGCATTCGTACATCTGTCGTTGATTCTCTAAATTTAAGTTGATTTATTAATGCCAGTAAGAAAGGAAAATGGGCGAAGCAGTACTTTCCCAGAGATTTAGGACACCACGCTGTCTCACTCATTCCTAACACTGAATTATGCATAGATTTGGCGAGCATAGACTTATTGGCATAAGAGTTATTTTACATGGATGTATGGGAAAGTTTCTCAGATAACGGCTTGTCCTAGAGTATTAGGTAACCCAGAAGTTAAGGTGGAGAGAAAGTGCAGTGAATGGAAACCTGCTAATGATTCTTTTTGCCCTTGTGAACTTCAACAAGTGAAAGGACAGACGTTCTGCAACACATTCTCCTCCACAGAAGTGGAATTATTACTGTTATGATTCGTATTCAGTTCCTGTTGCGCAACTTAGGAGGCACTTGTCAGAAGGAATACTACAGAGTACTTATAATCGCTGTGAAATGTAAACCCAAAGTTCATCTGTATTATTTATTTTTGACTTGATGATCAGAACATTTTTTTTTTTACAAAAAAATTATAATTTTTTACGTAGGACACCTAAGTAATTTAGAACCCAGTCTGCGCTCTCAATATTACGGACACCACTTGTATTTTTTCCTTATTTTTATGATACGGTCTTCGTAATTTAACATGTTCTCTCTTTTTTCTCATTTGCAACTCTGTTTTTTTTTTTATTGATATCAGAAAATTATATAGCTATTATGCAGTTTTTAGGATAAGCTGTTGAAATTTACTGTATACATATCTTACATCTAAACTGATTTTATAAATTTTGCGGTACGTGCTGCACAGTTGACCAGATTGTCTCTGTTTGTAAGTCTTTGTGATATCAAAGAGAACTCTACTCTAGGGCATGTTTTTTCAACTTTTTTTTTTAAATCCTACTTCAGCGTCCGGAAATACATGATCACCTCTCGGTTTCCTCAGGATTTAGGTCTTTCTTTGTGTGAGGTAATTTACATTTTGCGGTTTCACATTTCCGCGAAAGTTTGCGGCGCGTCGAAATAGTCCTTGTGATCCACTTGTTCAGAAATAGTATTCTAGACCATATTTTTCTTTTTGGTATGAACATTACCCTGTAGATCCGCCTGTTAAATTCACTACCTGTAGGTGAAAGCAATGAAGAAATCTTCTGTACCATCAGTAACCCGAAAGCCTCTACTGCTTGCCCACTTGGTCGACCTGTGCCTGCAAGTTATTGACGACCTCTGGAGGGACATGTTCTCCTAGAATCTCGAACAAGTTGATGCGCTGATTGCCAGGGATGGATTCGTAGGCCGCTAGCTGGATTCCTTCTTGAACCTTTTGGATAGTCGCGTCCTTAGGGATCAAGAAACTGTTCTGTGCTTGCCGAATTGCTTCATTAGTGAAGAACGCGCCTTCTTTCTCTGCCTGCGGGGCCGGCAAGGCGCAAGCCATTCCAATTATTGCCAGTGCTACGATCAGCTTCATTATTCTGTAACATTACACATCGAATGGGGAGTTGTGTTGCAAGGGAAAGTGCAGAAGTAGAATTAGCCCGCAGGGGCGTAACAGCCCAGGAAAAATATCTGGAACACCGAGTCTCCGTAATCTAGGATAGGAAACAAGTTGTTTCTGCAGCATGGGTTATATCAGAAATTACTTTTGAGCTAAGAGTATGTGGAATGTTACCAAAGAACACAATCAAAAAGGGACACATTCATGAATTATAAATGTGATTGTTCTTTAAGCTGTCATACATATTTATGCTTTCTTGATTGTTTTATTGGACTAACCTGGAGTACATGGTTATATTGTGTTACGGACGTGTAAAACCTTAATTTTCAGAAGCTTTCCTCTAGCTTTACAAAAACATAGGAAATGACCGTAAGAAGTAAAGCTGAGGCACGTTCGGATCTTTGCATCTGGGATGCTTCTCAGATGATTGTACTATTTAATCCACTGCGTTCACGATTTTTTGTTATTGTTCAGAATTGTACTATTACCATTATTATGCTACGTTTTTGTATTGCGTTGGAAAGCTTATTAAATATATGTCTACTTTGGATTTGTGTTTTTAATTTATTGGTTATACATAACTTGAAAACTACAGCTCTATGGAATGTTTGGTAATTTTTGACTAACAAACACTGCTTCATACGTAGTTTAGAGATATAAGGATAATCGTAATCTATTATCAAACTTCATATCCCAGACGTAATAAACAAATATTGTTACTGCACTTTTTTATTTTTCTTGTGGGCCGGGATAGCGCAGTCGGTAAAGCGACTGTCTACGGACTGGACGGTCCGGAATCGAATACCGGTGGGGGCGAGATTTTCCGCATCCGTCTAGACGGGCTTTGGGGCCCACCCAGCCTCGTATACAATGAGTACCGGGTCTCTCCCGGGAGTTAAGCGGCCTGGGCGTGGCGTTGACCACACACCCCCATCTAGCGCCGAGGTTAAAGAAAGAGTAGAGTTACAAATGTACTCCCCTCTGGAATTTCGTGACCTGTTCAAGGGTGAAACTTTTTTTAAAATTTAAGTATCGTGTAAACAGTGTGAATAAATACGGCGGATTTTTATCGACTACTATCTATTGCTCTTGTCGGAAAGCGTGATAACACAAGTAATCAGGGTATTCATAAATGCCCGTGGATATTCATGTAAAGTGTCTGTCATGTTCATTACATTTTAACAAAACCTAAATTTTTCGAAAATCAGTCCAGTGGGAGACATTTTTTTTTCATGCAGATTGAAGGAAAAACGGACGGACAGACGGAAGACGTGAACAAACTAATAGACATTCTTTCACGTTTGCGAACGCTCCTAAAAATTATAGTATAGCACAGTAGTTGGACCACAAACGCTAAATGAAGACGTTTGTGTTATCGCCTAGCTGTTGGTAAAAATATACCAAACAGTGTCATTGCGAAGAATATACGTAAATGGGAAAATGGTACGTAAGTGGTTTCCTCTAACGCTTTAGAGAAACTGTATGATAGAATGTCAAAAGTACTTCAGTACCTCATATTTTATTGTTTGCTAAAGAAAATGTGAGCATGCCCTTCGGTCTTCTAGAAACGGACTTAAAATAAATAAGTTTCCCCACGAAAGGACTGTAAAATTGTGATGAACCTGGAATAAGTGTTGCACAACACTAGAATGCGGAAGCGCATTGAAGACAAGACAGAATAGTGGGTTCTCTAACATCTGCAGAACGTGGATGCCTGATCATTGTGGTAACATGTGTGAGTGCTGTCGGTAAATAAGTATTCTACCATCCTTGGCTGTCTTCCCTTGGAAGAACATGCGGATTAGGCTGGATGCAAAGACGCCTGCATCTGTTCGTTATGCCTGTTTTATGTCGGGGTCGATCATCATCAACATTCAGTCACAAAACCAACAACAGTACTCGACTGACATTTTTCTCCTACCGGGTATTTTGATGTATTTTATACAAGGAAAAGTTAAAGCAATTCCTGTAAAGGCCTATTTCGGGTCCTGAAGTTTCCAGAATGTTGAGGATCCCAGAATTTGAAAAGATGATATGGTTATCAGACCTACGTACGGACCGCCGCTACCCACCAAGGAATATTCCTGGTACTCGTTTCTGCTAGAGGCTGAGTCTATTCCAGGGCCATATTGCGGTCGGAAGAATAATAAAAATCCAATGACGCTATCGGGAATCGAACCCGCTACCTTCCGGCTGGTAGCGCAGTGCCTCAACCAACTGCACCACCGCGTACCCCTATCGTAATTAATGTGGAAGGGATAATTCTGTATCTATTATTTTCTTCTGTCCACACAACTCACATAAACTGCGTCCTCTAAGACTTTGCTTCTGTGAAAGCTGTAGAACAGTATATATATATATATTAAAAAAAACCCGATTCGCGGATTTTGATTTTTTTTTTTGCAGTCACAATATGCCTGTGTGGGGAGTTACTTGGGAATTCTTAGCTTCGAACAGCTTCGCTTGAAGCGGCAATGAATGGATTCAGAGAAAGCAGAATCTGTCTACTGAATCGCAACGTTTGTAGTTTCATTGATTTTGCAGTTCGTATTTCGGAGGAGGATATAGGTTTTGAATAAAGTGCCCATTTACCAAATGTGTGTCTTACTAACACAGAGCCGACTTCCCGCCGAATAGACACGGTGTGTTTTTTAATCAAGTGAAACTAGTGCTTCTAGCAACTTTAGAGTGGCACTTCTGGTCTTTGCACATTATTTTTTGATGAAGCGGAAGCTTCCACTTCACCTACACTGACAACTTCGTCAAAAAGAACAGTTTTTTTTAGACAATTCTTACTCCACTGCTTTCGACTTCAAAAATATGACACAATTGATTCCGACGAATGTCAATACCGTTTCTCTATATATGCTGCAACTGGAGAAAAGAAGAGAGATTAAGTCATAGGCACAGGAAACAAACTTCTTAAGCTGGATTTGTGATAAGTTAAATAAGCAATAAAAAAGAGCAAGTTATTATCCCTTTCACTGGGAAAGTAGGCCTACCAAGCGCATGGTGAAGGAAGGAAGAAGCGCAGTGAAACCAAAAATGTCAACATCAAGTGGGTTACCTCTCTCTTTGGACAATAATATAAACAACCAACTAGATGAAACAACAACACATTTTATGGATAATTACAATCAGCTCAACATTTTCGGGCGATAATTTCGCCCATCCTCAGCAGGCTGGCAGCATCGCCGGTGCATTATACCACAAGCTGTAAACACAGTCTAGTTCTCCTGAGGATGGGCGAATTTATCGCCCGAAAATGTTGAGCTGATTGTAATTATCAATAAAATGTGTTATTGTTGCATCTAATTGGCTGTTTATGTTATTGCATTAATGATGCACGGTCACACAAACATCAGATCAATAAAATGTGTTATTGTTGCATCTAATTGGCTGTTTATGTTATTGCATTAATGATGCACGGTCACACAAACATCAGATTCTCTCTTTGGAGTTTGAAAATGATTCTACATGAAGAATAAAAGAACGAATGAAGCTGATAGTGAAGGTAAACGCCGTGCAGAGTTCTTCTTTAAAGACCACGACGTTGAAGAATGGATTAATTGAAAAAATACTTGTATTTGACAAAAGCCTTGCAAATTAGCTGACAATGGTCTTTGCATGAGGAAGATATAATTAATGACAGACTTTTGTCTAATATGACCACTGCGTGCGTTAGCAAGAATTTTGTTTTGACCAGTGCATATATTAGTGAGGACTTCATTATGTAATTTTAATAAATACAGTTTTTGTTTCTGGCCTTCCTGGATTCTGTTGGCGTCAGGTGGGTTATGTAAAAGGGAAAGGGGGAGGAAGAGGCTTGATACAAGTTTAAGCGATATACGAAGCAAAGATAATCAGTTTTGCAGAAATATAGATAGTTTATTGTTGAAGAAGATACGCTTCTGTGGCTGTCAAGAAGAGACCTGAAAGGAAAAAATTGGAAGTGAAATAATAGAAGCACAGAATCAGGCTTTACAAATCAGATGTCACGCAATAAAAATGTGGAGAAGAAGCAAGTAGCAAACGCAGACTATGCCAAGAATATGACGAGAAAATAGAGCACCTTATATCAGCGTGGCCAGTGTTGGCAAAAGAACGGTATACCGTGTATATCAAGCGACGTGATAAGAGTGTGTTCTCAAATACACACAAGCTAAGAAAGTAAGTTAAATATATTTTGCAGCCAACAGAGGAAAACTGACAGAAACATGCATAACGATAAAACAGACACCATAACTCGTGATAATAAAACAGGAATATGTGTTTTAATTGACATTGCAGTTTCGGGAAATAGAAGTGTGATGAAGAAAAAAATCCCTCACCGGTCACAAATCCCTGGCGCAAGGTCGCTTGGTCGAAAAAAAATTTGCGAGCTCGCACTTAGTACTTGTCAACCCTCATTATGTAATTTGCTTCGTGTCATTTTTCTGGCGCTTAGAATTTTGAGGTGGCTGCCAGATTGTCACTAAACATGTGGACCCTTGTTTTAAGCGACAATTAAAATAATTCCCTAGAAATATTCACAATGAAGGTTCTCATTACACAGTTTTCTCAGTTCTTATCTTTATCTATTTTTATCTGGATTTATAAAGTGCCCATATTTTTCTTTGTAGTCGAAAGTGTTCCGGTGCGAGACAGATCCTATGTAGTGTGCAGAATTCTGATTTCACTTTCTTACATCAAAAGTGTTTTGACGTATTTACACATGAAGATGCTCTTCACTTTCGTTTGAAGTGTAACGTTCACTTACCGACACCACAACTCGTCAGTACCCCAGTCACCGTCAGTCGGCGCCACTCACTTCACTTACCTGAATCTTACAGCAGTGTGTCCAGCTGACTGCGGCTTGTGTGAGGACTTTCAATACAGTAATCTGTCGCTTATCCGTGTAGTTGTTACTTATAACTCAGCGTCATTAGTCTGCCTTCTCCCCACCCCAGGCAGGTGAAAAGAGAGGATGAACCTTTCTCCTCCACCTCGCTGACCTGAATCACCATTATCACCATTTGCTTCACTAGAGCCAAGTCATTTGCTTATGATCAAAAAGAGAAAAAGTGACCCACAAGTACGTCAGTGTTGTGATGCTCAACAGTAATTAGGCCGCTCTCTAACATGTGCGTGTGAAGAGCGATGCATAGCGAGAAGTGAAGAAATTGAAAGTTTCGGGCTTGTTTTCTGAAGTCATGTCACGCTTTTGGCCGGGATTTCTGCTTTCTCAAAGGGAAAACAATTCCTAGCCTACAGGGTAAAAGTGGCCGGAGCGTGAGGATTTTGTTATGTTAAGGTTAATAATACCCTTGCAGTTACTTCTGTTTTCCAAAACCTATTATTTTATTGGTGTTTATTCAGAGAAAAATTTAACTCTTATCATCGTTTTCGCCATATTGTTATTCTTAACTTATTTAACTCTTCGTCCAATTCATAAGACCCTATAGCACAGATATATGGGACGCTTCATGCCTAATTTATTGGAAATAGTGTGGAAGTAAGAGGCCGGGGTGTAATTTGAGATATTTTCTTTGCAGTTGCATGAATGGGTTGAAGAATCTAAGTTGTGTTTGACTACATACCTTCTCCTAGGGTTGAAGAAACCCACGAAGAATGTCAGTCAGCATAGCAGGCCTTCGGGCCAAAATTTAAACCCGGGACCTTCAGAATAAGAAATAGAGAAAATTAATTACTGACCGCAAGATTATATTTTTGTCCCATAAATCTATAAATACGGAAATGACGCCTTTTTCGTCATTAGGGAGATATGAAAATGAAAGGTAGAGTTGGCACGCATTGGTAGCAATTTTATAGTGGCGCAGTAACTCCGAAGAAGTTCTGAGTGAGGTGACCGAGAGGCATTTCATCACTGGCATTTGTCAAGTTTGGACGTTGTGTGAAGAATGCACATAGACACATCAAAAACTTGTTTAAAATTCGTCAGTGAATATGAAACAAAGTGCTGGGGTATTGCAAAACTAAAAAATGTTTAGTGTTATGAGAAGGAGCGGAATATGGGATATGATGAAAATTAATACGCAGTAGTGAATGTCACAATGTTCCCTTTCTTCTATGGCCCCGAACAGGAGAAGGTGCCGAAACTGCTTAAGATGCTGCCACCCTACAGCGATACTGTACCGTGCGAGTTCTGACATTAGCAAGTTATTTTTACTCTTTTTTTTATGTTCATGGCTCCGTGCATCGTTGATCCATATCAGTAACTGTCCATCGAGATGCAACACAAAACAGTCTATTTATTATTCTGCGAGCTCACTTTACATGTTTCGGGTGTCAACCACACCCATCATCAGGAGTACACAAAACTGTAACTACAGCCTCCGGTACGGTGCAGCTACCTCCCTCCAACGTGGCCAACTTGGCCACGTTGGAGGGAGGTAGCTGCACAAAAAATATGACCAATACCGGAGGCTGCAGTTACAGTTTTGTGTACTCATGAAGATGGGTGTGGTTGACACCCGAAACATGTAGAGTGAACTCGCGGAATAATAAATAGACTGCTCTGTGTTGCATCTCGTAGGACAGTTATTGATATTATTTTTACTTATTTTTTGTAGGAAATATGCCATGTTATAAAGGTTTTATAATCCATAATACACAAGCTTTTTATGTACCAGATAAAATTATGTAGACTGAACGCTTAAAACTCTTCAGGGCTGGGACTTAAAAGATTATAAGCTTTGTATGTTTGCTGCACAGAGGGTACATCTTGGGGAGACCCACTCACTACAAAGAAAGCGAGTACCTTCCTTACAGGAGGTAAACTGTAATTTGGCAATACAAGTGGGCAGGGTAGTACACAAGACAACATGGCATTTACTTACTTGCAACTGCGGTAGAGCAGACGACTTTGTTACAGCGACCGATGACGTTGCCTGCCCTAAAGTGCTCGATCTTTCTTTAAAAATGTCACTATAGAACCGAATTGTATCACATTAAGTGTGAAACGGACTGAGGGTGCTCCAGAACAGTTATCTGAATAATATGTTTGCATATAAGAGGGAGAAAGTAGTATTAGACAAAGAAAACTGCATTATACGGACAATTTCTATTCCTCGCAAAATATTGTTTGGGTGATAGAGTGAAAGGAGTATAATATGGACGGAGCATGTGATGCTTATGTGATAAAAAGTACGCACATGATGTTTGGTTGGAAAAACATGAAAGAGAGTTCCCAATTTTAACACCTAGGTGTAGATTTAAGGATAATATTGAAGCGGATCTTAAATAAAATGGGGAAGAGTTAATCTGGCTCAGAATAGGGACCAGTGACAGGTCAGTATGAATGCGGTAATGACCGTATGATTTCCATTTTTGGCAAGGAATGTTTTGAGTAGCTAAGGAAATCTACGTTTCTCGAGAAGAACTTTTCTCTTTAGTGTTATTTATATATTTATGGAACCAGATGATTTATCACAGTAACCACAAAAGCTGCTTAATCCAGTAGAAATGTGCGGATATGTAGTGTCGAGTAGCATGAGAGGGTGTTTGTTTTAAGTTGCGATGGAAATGTTTTAGATTCGGAGCCGCTCGTGGCCCTGAATTCGCCTAAAATAGCTCGTAATGCCATCATTCAGAGATCTGGGCTTCTGGTCCGAGATTGGAAACATGGACACTTGTCTCGTACATTCGTAACTTGTAAGGTACTCGTTCACATATGCAAGCGACGAAACAACACTGACTTGAGATTTTTTATTTATCTTAGTAATTAACCAACTTGATGCACAAAATTTTGTTTTACAATAAGCTTATTTCATGCCTCTACATGTTTCGAGCACATCTGCTCATCATGCTGTATGATACAATTTTGACCTCCTGATGATGAGCAGATGTGCTCGAAACATGTAGAGGCATGAAATAAACTTATTGTAAAACAAAAGTCTGTGCATCAAGTTGGTTGGTTAATTACTAAGATAAATATACTGAGATGCACGGTCAGCAAAACATTAAAAAAAACTGACTTGAGAGTTTTACAAATGATATGCTCAGAAGCTCATCACGCTTTACCCACGAGGCAAATTACGCTTTGTTAACAGATTGTAAATTTACATTACCTAAATACAGTACTAACAATATAATATTTGTAAGACTGGAAGTTTATGTAATAGAAAAGTAGGCTTTGTATGTTCTGCCCTTCTTGTTTGGGGCTGAGAATTACGAGTACAGCTTGACGTTATATCTGGCATATTTAGTAGGCCCACTTTGTAGCACTGTAAGTCAGGCACAAAAATTGTTCATTACAATTTACAACTCCTCCTAACCCCACCGCATTGATAGAAATAAACACTACTTGTTGGAAATTAAATTATAATTATATTATAATTATATACTGTTTAATGATGTCGCCAAAATTCTATTGCGGAGGAAATTAAGAGCAGATTGAGGTCAGGAAATGCTTGCTATCATGAGGTGCAGAATCTTTTGTCTTCCAGGTTGCTATCCAAAAATTTAAAGATCAAGATATATAGAACTACAATTTTGCCTGTTGTTTTGTATGGGTGTGAAGCTTGGTTGCTGACATTGCGGGAGTAAAGGAAGCTGAGGGTGTTTGAGAACATGGTGTTGAGGAGAATATTTGGACCTAGGAGGGACGAGGTAACGGGGGAATGGTGGAGATTGCATAACGAGGAGCTAAATGATTTGTACTCCTCAC
>Ga0123352_10012341_pt1 | contig 13509 bp, 6 predicted proteins | sample TergutLab28metaG_FD_89700 | JGI IMG/M metagenome (GOLD analysis project Ga0123352, IMG submission 89700) | Labiotermes labralis P1 segment gut microbial communities from Petit-Saut dam, French Guiana - Lab288 P1 | ecosystem: Host-associated > Arthropoda: Insects > Digestive system > Gut ...
GGGTGCTGTGACACCCGAAACATGTAGAGTGACTTTGCAGTGAATAAATATCTGCATACTGTTGCATCTGGTTGGATTTTTATTAACATTGAATTGTGATGCACGGAACCATGAGTTTAAAATCTACGCTGAATATTACGTAAATCGGGGCGTTTCCGTCACAATGACAACCTCTGCTCAGTACTCATAAAAACTGGTTGGTTTCATGAATTTGCAGTGAAATGTTACCAAACCCCAGTCTTTGGAAATAAGCAAGGCGTTAGGTTCGAGCACATCTGGCTGGTGCCAGCTGTAACGCCTTGCTGATGCGACAACTTCTCGGCCTCTAGTGTGAGGCTTGCAAAGGATACACCAGGGGAATTAATCAGCGAGGCAACCAGAACTGTTACGATTCTGTTTGGTGGCCTAACCTTTTCTTCGTGTCTAGCCTTGGTCCCGCCATATACAAGTTACACTGCTATAAACACGCATAACGCGAACACCACAGGGATATTTATATAAAGCAGCGGTGTCAAGTAACCTGTAAGATACTGGAACACTGTTGCAGCTAGTGAAAGACGGCAAAAAGAAATACCATCGACTTGTTAACATTTACATCGGTGTTACGACAAACCGAATGTACACTCTAGGTAACATAAATCAAGTGACTGAAAATGATTCGGTGTACGCAAATACCGTCGTAATTTCATCCATTCACAATATGCATGTATTTGTCCATGAGTGGTTTTTCTCTGCCTTCCATTCATTAGTTATTTAAGCCAAATGTCTGTTAACCAAAAACACCAGTGTGACTTAATTTGAAAGCAAACATGGATAAATTTAATTTTCCGTAAGAGTGACTAGGTTCCTCGGCAAAGCATACATAACCACTTCCAACATTCATATTAGCACACAGACCACTGGATAAGGTAGATGGCTAATATTTCTCGGAGATCGACTATGCTAGTTCCAGTCTCGGTACCAGCATAAGTTCGTTCTTATCATCTCCCCCACATGCTGTACTTGCAATAAAAAATTGATATGAACTATGCAGTTACACATATTTAACTTAAGTTTCAAGAATCGTGTCTGCTACACTGCCAAGTGCAGAAGTGCTCATGATTTGTTATTTCCTGGTATTGATTTAAATTGTCCGTATTCGAATGTGACTATTCAAACGACCTCATTTGCAAAATATGTTGAGATTTACAAGAGTTCTGTTTCTTTAAGAATGTCACTCACTTATACAAAATACCAATTAGTATGACAGCCCTTGAAAGGGTTGTTTCCAAGGCTTGGGATCTGTAATACAATGCCCAGAATCCCAGATTTACCACGGATCGCACACGTATCGGCATGAGCTCAACTAGATATCGGATGTAATGCTGAGACGAAGGAGTTTCGTCCGAAGTGCCTGACACAAGGGTCTAGAGAGCACTACGGGGATCATACCAGGCGGTCGAAGGTGCCTGGCCAATGAGTTCGAAGTCGGCCTCCAACGACAGCCATTCTTTAACTACACGAGAATCGCACATGTGTGGGATGCGGGGTGCTGAAGTGGATTACACAATCTGGATAAAACCGTCTGACAGATATCACCATTACATTTTTTTAAATGTGGTTATATGGAAGGCCGTCTAGGTACTGTTCTATACTCTTGGTAGAGGACATCCCGTTGTGTTTAAAGTACAATATTAACATGAAATAAAGTATGTACTCCGCCTGTCACAACTATCTTTTTATTTTGTTTCAAATATGGGCAACTAGTTTCGGCCTGACTAGGCCATCGTCAGGCCAATAATTTTATCGCTAAAATAACACATGTAACATACAGCTCTCAAATAAATAAAACCGACAGCACACACAACAACATACAATTCCAGTACTCAGTTTTACCAGAATATACAGAGTTTCAACCCAGTGTACAGCAGCTGAAGACAAAATCCGCACAACAATTTTATAATGTCATAATTTCACCAACTTTACTAATGCGACTATATACGCTATACTTAAAATCTTTATAACACATTTTTATACTGTACACCTTCAAAACTATTTACAATTTTGAACTTAAGTGGTCAATCAACAAGTACGTTAGTAATACGTGTACAGTACTCATACCATAGAATTCAAAAAATGTCTACAGATAACACAACTATAGCTGGTATCAACTATAAAGAATAATAACTACTGTGAATGGGATCCTATGATACTGACGAGTTACATTACAAGCATCAGCATTTTTAAGTTTTTATAAATACTGGCCTGATGATGGCCTATTCAGGCCGAAACCAGTTGCCAACATTTGAAACAATAAAAGAAAAAGATAGTTGTGACAGACGGAGTACATATTTTATTTCATTTTAATACAGTACTGTTCTATACGATGCAGTATTCCAGCCCTTCAATGGGACGCAGCCACAGCTATGAAGACGTGACCATTGTGTGTCGTCGTCGTCGTCGTCACATGTTCAGAGTTAAAAAAAAAAAACTCTCCCCGTGATCTGCGAATTAAAACCGGCCATTCATTTGCTCATGCTCAGCTAAATGCAGATTTGTTCAGAAATGAATCTTATTCCTCTGGCGATCTACAATGCTCTCAGCAAAGGCTTGGCTGTACAACAATGTTCATCACCACGGAGGTAATTCGCCGCAGCATGTCGCGTTTTCAGTCCAGCTTCTTACATCTCCCAATAACCGTATTAACCTTACGCTCCCTTGCAAGTCATGAAGGTGGGTTCCTTTCATCTGCAGCGACTACGGCAGTATCCTGAGCTGGACCGGACACCCAGTTCCTCGGCCTCTTCCAGCTTCACAATTCGGCCAGTATTTTTGTAACCACGCTCTTGCCGTGGGCATTTGGAAAACATATAGTCCACTTGCAGCGCTTCCTCCCTCCTCAGAAAGAGCGTTGGCGAGCTCTCGAATAGACCTATAGTGGTCAGCCACAGCGACGAGAATGAAAGACGAACAGTTTCAGCATCACACGTCAGTTATATTATATCTGATAACAAGCAACATTGGAACACACCACCCCGTACCAAGGCGCACAACGTAATGCTGTATGTGACACCCACTGATGCCCATCTTCGATAATGAGTAATTAACATAAATTACACCCACGATCAATTAATGCAAACTCGAACAGCAACGAAGTCGCTTCGCCTCAGTGTTCGGTTCGACCCCTTCCTGAGTCCACACCGAGAACAATGCAATGTGTCGTTGCAGCTCGCGATTCTGGACATTACAGTAAAGACGTACGGCCTTGACAGAACAGCCCCAAAAGGCTAACAACTTAATCATAATTTGTAGAAGTGATACTTAAGACATAGACCTTGCAAAGCGTAAATAGTGTGCATATAAAATTGTTTGTCTACAGACACATTCCACCATGGACACTTAAACCAGAATGTCAATAATCATAAGGAGATCACAGAAAAATAACAAATATCTTCCTTAACTGAAGAATAAAAACCGAGTAGATGCCACTTATTATTTTATTGTACTTCCTCAACATGTTTCGGGTATTACTATGCCCATCATCAGGAGCTCGCGACATTATAGTCGCGAGCTCCTGATGATGGGCATAGTAGTGCCCGAAGCATATTTGAGCCTGTAAGAAGTACAATAAAATAATACGTGGCATCTACTCGGCTTTTATTCTTCAGTTGTCACAATGATGCACGGTCCAACAAACATCAAGTATCTTCCTTGCTCACACTTATAGCCTCGACACTGCAGCAAAAATAACTTTTGAAACACGTGGTTAAATAATATAACTGCACAGTTCTAAACAGTATTCGTGCGAACGAACATATGCACAGAACTTGACCGATACACCTGGAACTAGAATATTCGATCTCCGAAAATTACTTAGTCTCCTGCCTCGTCCACTCGGCTACGTGTGTGTGCGTTATGTTACGTGCAGTGTAACCTTAATCTTCGCGAAACCTAGCCAGAGGTTTTGGATAATTCATGAACTTGAATCCTTGTTCATCTTCAAATTTGGAAAACATACCAACAGGTTCACAAAACCTGCTCTGGTATCACGTACACTACATCCTCTAACAGACCATAACAAAGGCTTGTGTCTCAATGCTTCCCCGTCCCCTCTTTGGGTTAAAAGCAGCGTATTCTTGTTCCCCTCCGATACGTACCAACAGGTGCGGGCTTCTTTTCTACTTTCCCGTCTCGTTCACACAGCCTCATTATATCCACCGTCGTGTGCAGATGGGTACCGTCATCTGGACTCCAGGGTCAATCTCTCCCTAGTCCGTACCTCTCGCTTCTAAGCCAAACGTACGAAAGAGTTTTACATACTATATAACTCAATACAGCAGGGTTCTTGAGAAACCGGCAATCCTTCAGGCAATTAACAAATTCCTCCCCTCTTTGCATTACCTTGTTCGCAAAATCCTAATAGAAGACACCCCGCTGTGTTTCAGCAATAATATAATAAACAATGCAGTGCAACACAGTCACTTTACGATTAAAAATAACTCTTTTTTTCCTGTAAAAATGGGGGACCGCGGTAGCACAGTGCTTAAAGTGCTGTGCTACAAATCGGAAGGTCGCTGGTTCGATCCCAGCTGGTGTCATTGGAATTCTTCATTGACATAAAATCCTTCCGATCGTACAATGGCCCTGGGGTCGACTCAGCCTCTAACAGAAATGAGTACCAGGAGCATTTCCTGGGGGTAAAGGCGGATGTTGCGTAAGGCTGACAACCTACCACCACCCTGTGCCGTTGTCACGAAATCTAGGAACCTTAACTTCCTGCAACCCTCTGGGCCTGTCCAGGCCTCTAATGGGACTGCTTTACCTTTTTACCTGTAAAAATACAATATGTTTAGACCCGATCGGGTAACCGCCAGGCTTGAAAATGTAAAAAAAGAAGCCCGTTGTACCATTACAATTAATGCTATATGGACAGAACTCATCCTCACAACTTTATTATAGTTTCATTAATAATTTATCTTATTGGTGCCTTAATAGAATAATAAAATCGAATTTTAAAACAATTAATAAACTGTAATACAATTGTGAGGATGGAATCTCTAGCCATACGATTAGTGTACTGATAAAACTAGCCCATTTTATATTTCTTACAAGCCTGCTGATGACACGATCGAGTGGAAACACGATGCAATTTTACAGAAACAAGTTATTGCTCATATAATAAAATAGTAGCGTTAGACTGCATTAGTTATATTATATTACAGTTCACAAGTCTGCCAATGGCTCACATTTTGAGCCTCAATATTCCGGTATATACTCTCTCACTCAAGTTCCTACAGCTCAACTTTAAATCATCTCCTCCCATCCTTGAAGTGCCTTCTTCGCACCACGTCTCCACAGCGCTACTTGTATGCATTCCTCATGTGCTGACATTCTCACGGTCCTTGACGTTACAATCACTCTTGTGTTCTTCTTCAAAGGCAGTGACTGGTTACAAACCATTTGGGCCCCATCATACTGGTAGGAAATATACAGAAACGGCTCACGTGCTATGTTCCGAAACTCCTATTCGTCAGCCCAGTTTGGAAATATCTCCTCTTTGGTTCCCCTTGATAGGGAAGGAAATTAATTGTTATTTGGGTTAGGTCTATTGTTTTTATCATGTCATGTGTTTTGTTTTGGTTCTTACTTCCACAAACAGTGTGTGCTGGTCCTTTAAACTTCTGACTATTTTAGCTTTTATTGATTCTTTTTACATTTTATTAGAGCTGGTACACATGACTTGTAGACCTATTTTATATTTTTTCATTTTATCATTACTGTTAGACTGCTTAGGGTTTGCGTGAGTGGAATTTATAATTTTAGATGTATTGGATGTTGTTTCTCGCGTGTGATTTATGGTGACGTATCTGCTGTATCTTGGTAAACTCGTGTAAAGAAAAACCAACCTGATGCACAACTTATTCTTAGTATTTTTCGTCAACCTCTACATGTTTCGGGCGTATCTAGGCCCATCATCAGGAGGTACAACCGTATGTATACAATTGGCACTTATTATTCTTTTTAGATGACTGTCTGTTGTCCTGGTTGGATTGGATTCCAATCCAACCAGGACAACAGAGTCAGTCATCTTAAAAAAGTAATAAGTACCAATTGTTGTATACATACGGCTGTACCTCCTGATGATGGGCCTAGATACGCCCGAAACATGTAGAGGTTGACGAAATATACTAAGAATAAGTTGTGCATCAGGTTGGTTTTTCTTTACACGATTATCGAGACGCGCGGTCAACAGAACATAAAACGTGGTAAACTGCTTCTTAGGATTAGTGTTTTCGCCCGAGGACGGAAGCAATTCGCTTCTGAAACACAGTGCTGTGTTCTGAATATTCTTGACAATGGATACGTCCTTGTAAATGTTGGTGATTCTACCCATGTAAGTCATTGTCACAAACCCATATGTTACGTTTCTCAGTATTAACCTACTGTACAACACCTCAATCCATGACAATGTCTTGGCGCCAGACCAAGTTTCACACACACACACACACACACACACACACACATGCAAAATAATATATTTTTTATGTTTCCGTCTTTAAGCTTTCAAATCTTAGACGACAGAACGAAATATCTTTCCCGAGTGATAACAAGCATTCCCCGAATTAATCTGCTCAAGAATTTCTTCGTGAATCCAAGAATTATCTGTTCATGTTGTTCCCGAATATTTGAACTCCGCCATATTTTCGAAGGATTATAAGCTACCCTACGTTGTGACTTATGTCCTCCATACTGTTTACAAGACGTGAACATATACTTAGTATTGTTAGCCTTCAGGTCTAGACTAGGTAGGGGCCAAGGGAGCTGCCGTGCTTTTCTTTGCAGTGTTCATAGTTTCGCCCCTTAAATTAACATTATCAGCTTAGAACAGAAGCTGAATGGCCTCACTCAGTTTCAGTCCGTCCTGGTTTTCTTGGACGTTCTTAATAGCATATTTTTTAAGCCAAGTTCAAAATAAATGGCAATAAATAATCTCCTTGCTCGGAGACCATTCTGAATACGAACCGTACAAGGCAAATGTTCACCTATTAGGGACATACTGCAGTTTTTATAACGCGTTTTCATTAACCTAACTGGTTCCATGGGTGTGCGCTTACTTCTGGAAGAACCTTCATGACCAGAAATCTGTACTTCAGAATTAGTAATCAATACATACAGTTGCTGTTTAGAGCCTCTGAAACTCATCTGCAGGATTCGCGCTCCCAGTGCAACACGCGATACATACTGCGGTACAGGCCGGCATTTAAGTCATGGCATAATTCTTCTCAGATGTGACTTATACGAAAACCAAACATGTCATTTCTGCAATCTGTACTTATCCACGTCATGTCTAATACCAACCTTATCATTAACATATGATTTCGTGTCATACATTAATGACAACTCCAGTCAATAAAATGAAATCTCATCCCCTACAAAGGTGGAAGCTGAAAAAGAGTAATAATTGATGTCCACACTTTCTTACAAGACAGTTACAAAATAAAAACTTAGAATGAAGCTTGGCAGTAAGGAATATTCTATAAATAATAAAACACAATGCAGTACGCAGGAAAACCGGTTTATTCGATAAAACAAATCGCAGAGAAATTCAATAGAAGAGGGGCGTTACTTTATTTGGCAAACAGCGGCAGGAAATTTCACGTGAAGGTAGACAGCGCGGCACACACACACACACCTGTTCCAATTTACTAAGTCGGGGTACATGCATTTTAGTTCCATGTACTGCACTTAATGTTACGTTTCTACTCACCATATTAAAGGTTCTGGTAATGTTTTCCGGCTCCTAGAAACGTGTCCCATCTAACAAAGGCGTTGTTGATTGTACGCAGAACCTTTGTACGTTAGGCAAGTCGACGGGAGGTGATTAAGGAACAGATGTCGGACAAAATGTCCCTACATTTTTATACGCACAGCTGGATTCGTGCCACCACAGCCTCAATGATACATACTTAATCCCATCTTAATCAGATGGGGTTTTGACAAATTCTTTCACAGCCAGATCTTATTTCTTGTGCAAGACAGACGGACAGATATAATTTCGCCTCTAAGCTTTCCCTCAAGCACATCGTGAAAAAGAAAACATAAGCAGCAGACGCAATCTTACTAGCAACTGTTCGCTGCAATAAAATGAGAAAAAGTAAAACCGTAAAAAAATTTAACTTCTCCGATTTTGGATCACAGCCAAGATTTAGCGATATGGATAAATGAAAAACTTGTTATCACTGGGGATAAAGTTGCAAATGTCTCGCATCTGAAATGAGGAGAAGTGACAGCTGAACACGTTGCACCGTACTTTGGGGAAACAGCAGTTGTCGCAACCCCCACCCCCCAGTGAGCAATGTTACGACCGCTCAGACGGGGGTTACGAACGACAATGTAAGAGAAACAATTTTTCAGGACAACTCGAGACAACATAAATAATGCAACACAATACCATCACTTAGCTTCAGTAACAAATATAATTCCTGTGCAAAGCAATAAAGTATACAAATATTTAACGGGAATGTAGGTCATTGCTTCCAACCAACACCTGTGTACATAAATGTATATTCTGTCGCGTACAAAGTCGCCACCTTAACTCAATACACAACTCGCTGTCTAACCAGTTAACGTCGGCCCACCAAACAGTCCACACAATTGCTTTACAATTCTAAACATAGCAAGAAACCGGTATGGAATCAAAAGTAACCAACAGGCAAAAGTTTTCCGACAAGCACAATACGAAGAGCAACTTTATACTTCGGGCTTTACTTTCGTCATGCTGTTATGCCCTATAAATCCTGGCCGACCAGTCTCACCAAACCGAGTTTTGGATGCACATACCATTTACCGCCGAGACTAAATTTTCAGGTCATCGCCCCTTGATGGTCGGCCGTGATCTACCTGCTGATCGTGAGCCAGCACGTGTCACCAGGGACGACCAATAATGTTGACAAGTGTAAAGGGCAAAGACAGTAGCAAAATTAACTAGGGGAAGGGAAGGTAATAAGGTACTCCCACGAAACCTACACGATGCTGCTCAGCTTTCATTGAGGATTCGAACCTGTTGGTAAAACAAGGGCTCTCTGCTGAATACCAGTTTTCTAGGTACGACTTGAATGTAGTAATCTCTTCCGGTCTTCAAAAAAAAAAAAATACTGACCATCTTCCTGTCACATAGGGATTAAACAGTTAATACCGTTAAGTGCCACTAACTTTACTGACATTTCAACTCAGCGCTGAATTAACTGCAGACTGACTATGGGTTGGTGTTAAGGTTCTCGCTGCGTCTTATAATTATCGTTTGTCACTCCACGCCGTTTTGCGTGACTGCAGGCAGCATAGGGATAGCCGCTATTTCAAACTGCCGTGAGTCGGGGTCCACGCGTTGTAGTTCACTACACTGCAGTTGATATTAGATTCTTACTTACCATGCTGAAAGATGACGCTGTCAATGTTTTCCTTTGTCTCACAGCTCACAGAAAAGCGCACACCTAACACGTTCACAGCACGTCGAATATCTGCAGGTCAAATTAAGGGCACTACAACCTGAATGCCTTTTTTCTTCAGACAGTCTTCGGTGCGATAATGATTGCTGTACATTTCATTATTTAACATGCACCGCAAGTAAAAATCGCATTGGTCCCTGCTTATTGCTGTAGTCAAAAACTCTCTACAAACAACGCAAAGCATCGTATGCGGAATAAAAAAATGGAGGCAGGATGTGTGACAGCCCACTGGTGCAAACGTACGGTCTCAGAGAAACCTGGTCCAGTAATCTTAGTTGCGCTAACAGCATACCAGACACCACACACCAAACTGAACGTCACGTAATGGCACTTCGTGGATTAAAATTAGATTTTCTGCAGACCAAGATCTACCCAATGTGTGAGGTTAAACCAAGTTTCATCGCTAAACATAACAAGTACGAGGTCTTGTTCTCCATCACGCAACAGAAAACTGACCGTCTACAATTACAGACTAAAAACTTCGCAGAGCCAGCGCGGTCGTAGACGGTTCGCTGGGTAAACCAAGTTCTATGCGTAAGCTGGCTGGCTAAAAGTGACAAACGATACTTGCCATCTAAACTAAATACTCAGTATATCCCAGTAGAACAGTATGAATCAGAATTATAAGAACTACAAGAACAGACCATTGTCCCTTAAATTCATGTTTCTCATTTCCGTGCTCAACAGTTCTTCCTTATTAAAAATTTACATCAACTTCACAACGAGATCTTTCACAGTGCGTACTCTTCAACAAGTCAATTAGCGTCAGCAAGAAAGATGATGAGAAGGGTGGGGCATGAAGCATGTATACGAGAGATTTAAAATCTATGCAACAATTCACGTGGCAAAGCTGAGGTGAAGACCCACTGGAAATACTAAGGGGAATTCTGAATGATAAAAACGTAATTTATCGTAACAGGATGAAAGGGTACCGACTCGCAACCCACAACACCGTAACTTGAATACACAACTTACATTAAGTTAATATGTCTGCAGATTGCATAATTACACGACAAGCGCGGAAGTGACGGCCATACTTCCGTTTGGTGGCGATATCAAATGCATAATCATCGCTCTGTGACGTGTGATGACAAAAAGAAGTTCCGGCCCGCAGTCATAAAGCCCTTTTTAGACGTGTTCGCAAAACTGCGAAAAGCGACAATGCCGTTTCATTTAGAACAGCTCATTCAATGAGTGTAGATTTTGCCTACGTAAAAGCCTGTCAGGCGTAATATCGAAGTTTCACACTGTCCCCATGCCTGTAATTGTTCATTTATAACCAGTGTGACACAGACACCCTCCCCCGCCCCGAATTACGCAATTTTAAAGAAAGTAAAAAGGTGACAAAAACTAAACGCGCGCTCAATTTTTCCTTGCGGGAATGAGAGCGCAATGAGGCGAACAAGGCGGAAAAATACTGTTGGGCGACAACATACCCTACCAGGCTACGACGCTGCGACCGATCGGGTTCCAATGTGTTGGGTGGATTTTGGATCTCTACTGACTATCTTGTATACACGTATAACTGACCACGCGTACTCTCAATTACGACTTGCTCCGTACCCTTTCGTGATGTAACCATCCCGTAATCCACTGAGTGTATGTGTATTGTGCAGGCAGGATCAAAATGTACCTCCGCACCAAACTTCACATTCCTAGCTCCAATATTTCATAACCCTCGTTATTCGTATTTTACATTCTGCTTAAATAAACCCGAACGGAAGTTGCATATTTTATCAAATTATATCACCGTACATCAGTTCAAGACCGCCGCCTTAGGGATCACTAGCTTCGCTTCCCCCTCAAAAGTTCGTGCGTATGCTGTTGTTTAGCGACGGCAAATTATAACACATTATATTCCGGTAGCGTCTAACAGTACAAAGTCCACACAGAATTTCGTGTCACTCGGTCAATTTGTCCAAACGTTCCAACTGGGGGCACACACACACACACACAGCATGGCGATCTCGTACGCATACTTTTTTCCTCAAAGAAGGAAAGTAGGCTACAAAAATACTTCCACATCAATTTTCAGTAACCACATATACATACACACATACGTGCATACACATGTGCGTATTTATGTGTGTTTGTCGAAGAAAGATACTAATAGTGTGAGCGGGGTTCTACGCATATTCGGGTATTAACGCTACGGGACAGCGGCCTTGAAGTAACAGCGCAGGACTGGTCAAGAAATATCCACCTTTTATAGAACCTGAAGGTTCATTACCTAACTCACAAGATCCCGCGTTCTTTTGTGACGCTTTTCACGTGACATGCTCGGCTGGATGCAGAAATATGGACGATCTCGTGCTGACACCTTGAAAGTGTTGTAAAATTTCGAATACATGATTGTACCAAACACGCCGGGCACATGTTCCAAGCGCGGATGAAACCCGCGGCTAAGAAAATACCACGAGCATAAAGCATAAAGAATTATATTATCTACAGAAGTGAAGTGACAGCCGTGTACTGTGGCTGTTTTGTTTTGTACTGTGTGGGTGTGTGTATGTGTATGTGTGTGTGTGTGTGTGTGTTTTGGTAACACGTATACTTGTATTTACTATGTTTTGTATTGTTTGTACTGTGTTTTTTGTATTGCTTCGTATATTTTGTATATTTATTCTTATTTGTTTTGTCTGTACTAGTGTAAGGACTACCGCCACCAAGTGACAACTCAATTGCAGTTAATAATAATAATAATCCCTGGACAGGTTAATATTTCCCAGCCAAAGCTGAGAAGTGAAAAATTCGACAATGATGATGATAATATTAATAATAATAATCATCATCATCATCATCATCAGAGACTGTTCTGTCGGATGCTGAAGTGTGATATAAACGCAGCAACTATTCAAATACTGTATAGTTACAACGCCTATTATTTTTAGGTTCCTGTAACACCCAGTGACATACGTAGGATGTTGTGGCGTGGAGTGACTAGTGAGCTCAGGAGGGGGAGATGGAACAGTACGCTCAATGAGACCACTAAAAATAGCGCCTTTCTCCTTGCGACGTAGGAAGTGAGACGCACAATCTCAGACAGGTACAGTCCGCCCCAGTCTTTGTTATGTGTCAATACGGCGCTACAAACACGCGTGCATGGAAACACTTTTTTTGTAATCGAGACCTTTACATGCGATTAAACAATGAATGTGCTTCTGTGCGTCACATTACTTCTCAATGCCCAGCCTTTAGCAATGCATAAGTAAGACCACACAACACTTTCCCCAAAAACGCTTGTCTACAGGATGTGGCCAGCAAGAACTACCAAATGATCATTACCAGTTTGACGTTCCATTTCTGTGCTTTATTTCAGATTACGTTACGTCTAGATATACGCCTCACATTACAAGCATTGGGTTGTAGCTTTTAATAACAAGCTCCATGGAGCGGGGTCCTCCTTGGGAAACCGACAATCACTCAGTTGTTCAGTCGAATCCCTGCCTTGTAGGGAATAACACTCACTGCCATACCCACTACAGCACGCCACCAAAACTCTGCCGAGTCACACACATCCCGACAGCCTACTTACGTGACATCCATATTCACATTATCCTTCCGCCTATGCATATCTACATACAGTCTCTAGGTTAACTACGACTTTCTGCGCATATCTCAACCCCCCACCATGCGTGCTACATGCCCTGCATATGTAAATGATCATAAAATTAACGTGTCACTAACGTGTACAACTCCCAAGTTAAGAGTAGTTGTGGAACTGATACTTGTAATTTCACGTCGCGATAAATCTCAATACCTACGAACACAGAACAATGACGCCATTAATATGGATCTACGTAACGAAGTACGGGGATGATACTAATTTTAATTAATGTCAATCGCAAGCAAACCATACTGTTCAATACGGTTCAGTCAATACTACACATTCCCAAAGCTGGCACAAACGAACTCGTTCCGCCACAATTAGCCCCCCCCCCCCCCCCCCACCCCCCCCCACACTCTTTTCCCCCCCCGCGTTAAACCTCTTCTTATAGAAAAAAAAAAAAAAACCATAGAAAAA
>Ga0123352_10012343_pt1 | contig 13507 bp, 5 predicted proteins | sample TergutLab28metaG_FD_89700 | JGI IMG/M metagenome (GOLD analysis project Ga0123352, IMG submission 89700) | Labiotermes labralis P1 segment gut microbial communities from Petit-Saut dam, French Guiana - Lab288 P1 | ecosystem: Host-associated > Arthropoda: Insects > Digestive system > Gut ...
ACATGCTTCTCATGTAGCCCTCCAGACTTAAATCTAGTAGTAACCAATTTCATGTTTTGTTTACATGTAAAATAACCACTGCCACCGGGTAACAACCCAATTGCAGTAAATAAATAAATATAAACTTAACACTTCAGTCCTTTCTCTCTCAAGGCAATAACATGTGACAGGCCAGGTATTGCTACTTGAATCAGTGTGTTCCTAAAATTCCAAAGATTGGCTAAAGTCAACATGAAAAATGTGCCAATTATGAGAAGTTCTTTTACAGCCCTGTTGGATATATACATCCCTGTTCCTTTGTTCACCTGAGTCTTTTTGTTCCTATTTCATTCTGGCACCAGATGGTTAACATTAACTTATTGAATAAAGTAAGTTGGTTTCCAAATATAGAATAGTTAACTGTCTTAGTTGGTTCCTCTAAAAGCTAGTCTAGATTTTAATATCTCCATTAGCAGTGAGGTCCTTTTAGTGTGTAAGGTTCTGTGGACACAGAATTTAAATCTAACATTTGATCACTGTTAACCCATTTGTTTACAGAAACAGGAAAACAGGTAGTACCAAAGAGCAGTTTAGAGAAAAAAATCATTGTCAAGGAGTCATTTCCTGCTCAGACTCAGGAAGACATTAAGTCTATTCAAAATGAGAGTAAACCTGACAGTAATCTCAAAGCAATACTGAAATCCATTCCACACAAAGAAGAAGCAGTGGAAGAGTTTGAAGAAGGTTGGTCATCAGATTCAGAGGAAGATTTTGTTTTGTCTGAACAGAGAGATGACATTAATCTAAAGCTGGCTGAAAATTTTATGTTTGAAAACAGTGGACTCACACAACAGCAAATTATGGCTGTTATCCAGTACCAGAATGCTGTGGAAGGAGAGATACAGCAAGACAATGAGTGTTTATTATCTCCTGATCAGCCATCAACATCTGGTAATAGAAGTAAAGAGAAAGCCCTCGTAGATGATTCTGATGCCCTAACCCTTAGAGGGTTGCAGGATAGTACAGCTCAATCAAGCTACAGTCAAACTAGTGTTGGGACTACATCTGAAGTAATATGTAATAGGCAAGGTGTTAACAGTGTGGCTGAAGTAAATTGCATTAGACGGGGTGTCAGCAGTTCAGCTGAAGCAAGTTGCAGTGGAAATGGTGTTAGCAATACATGTGATGCAACTGTACAAGATAAGTGGAAAGTAAATGTATTAAATGGTAAAACCACTGACGAAAAGAAATATACTGTGAGAGAGGAAGTTAGCATAGCACAAACTAATGACACTTCCATCATAAGACTAAGTCCAGTTGGAGACAAACAGAAGGATAGTAATAATGCAATTGAACAAATGACTAGTGATAGTGATAGTGATAGTGATACAGGTTTTGTTGAAGTAACGGGTGCTGTTATGCAGCCAGCTCACTATTTAACTTCTGAGAAGAAAGCTTTGGAACTAATAATACAGCAAGACAAAGTGTGTGAAATTGAAGATGACATCTTTTCGGATATTTTTTGTGCACAAACATCTGAAGGAATGTTAACAATAAATAGTAATTTACCAGAAGATACAATTATCAATCCATCTGATAATATAAATGCAGGTTTAGTGGGGGCAAAAAATGGTAAATTTGATAAAGAAAACATGAGGAATGAAATCAGTGGTGGTGAAGAAGACAATAAATCCATGATGTTGGAAGAGGGTAAAGAACTGGTAGAAAATATTAAAACTCAAGAAAATTGTACACAAAAAGATGTCAAACCAGAAAGTGAAGTTGGGACAAGCCATGGTGTAGAACTAGAAGAAGGCAGTAAGCAACAGTTGGCCAGAACTACATTGTCCTCTGTGGAACCAGAAGAAGACAGCAAGAAACAAGTAACCAGAACCACACTCTCCTCTGAAGAACTCCAGAAGTTGCAGGTACTGGCACTCTGCTGTTGTGTTTGTTTCTTTCTTTCGTTCTTATTTAACCTTTAGATGCCTAACATCAACTATAGTTGACGTACCGCACCGCTAACCTCTAAACGTTGCATTTTATATATTTATTCAACAAATATAGGCACCGAATATTTTAAACATGGTGTATACTGTCCGTTTTCTTCTCTTCAAAATGCAGTTTGTTTCATAATTCTAACATATTTGGTTCCTGTATTGTTCACATTTTATATACAGGGTGTGCTAAAATTAAAAAAAGAATTCCGGCGCCAAAAGGTTAATTTTGTTTAAACATTCTCAATTGCAGAAACAGCATAGCTGAAAATTTTCAGGTCTGTATATTGTAATCTTTATGTTTCTAGAGAGCAAACAGAAAAGCAATACATACCAGAACTAAGGAGAGTTAAAATGTACTGAGAAGACAAAGAGATGGTGAGAATATGTAGCTGTTTCATTTCCCTTGCAGTTTTCCTCCTTTCAAACAGTGCAACATATGACAAGTTGAGCATTATATTTGTTGATGCAGTAATGTGATACGTGTCTCAACTAACACATTTATGTTAACAGTGATGGTCTCACAGCATTTTCATGTTTAAAACTTAATATTTTTATGTTGTTTTGTCAGCTTGTATGTGAATTTACAGAACTTGGAATGTTAAGACACATTTTTAAGGGCAGTATGATATCTTAATCATTTGTTAAAATGTTTGTGCATTGATTCATTATTCTCTTCCAGATCTGTCTTGAAGAGAAACATAAAGACCTGATGGCAGAGAGAGGCAAGCACGAGAGACTGGCAGCCAACATAACTGACCAGATGTATACGGAGGCGCAGGTATTCACTGAAACTCTGTTTTACATAGAACATGTATACAGAGACACAGCAGTGGCATTACAGTCAAGCATTGAGTTTGTCCAAAGCCAGACTTAAAGGTTACTTTCAGTAAACAAATTCATGTGATCACCATGTTGGTATTACTGACTGAAGAAAATTAAAGTGTTATGGCATTTGCATTGGCCTCAGTGCCATAATGTTTGTACTAAGTTCCATGAAAATTGGTCAAGTGGTTTAAACATTGAATTAGACACACACATATGCACAGCATGGTGATCTCATGAGGATCTTGTAGGAAAGAAGGATCTCATGTTCTAAGTGTTGACCCTGTAGTACTGTTGTCAGAGATGTAAGAGGAATAAGTGCATTCATTGTACTGTTGTAACCTGTATAGGTAAATTGACTTGAACTTATGTTTGTGCTGGTAGGAACTGCTACAGCTGTTTGGCATTCCATACATCATAGCACCAATGGAGGCTGAAGCCCAGTGTGCCTTTTTGGACGTAGAATCACTTACTGATGGTACCATTACAGATGACAGTGACGTCTGGCTGTTTGGTGCAAAGAATGTGTACAAGAACTTTTTTAACCAGAAGAAGCATGTGATGTGCTTTAAGGCTTCAGATATAAGGCAGTATTTCAGTAGGTTATATTTTAGTTCCTATATAATTATCAGGATATTTATAGTTTACACAACTTCACTTTGGGGCATGTGTATCTTCCAGATACATTATTTGCATTTTTTTATTGCATATTTGCCCTGATGTTTTCAATAACACTCCATAATAGTTGTGACAGTACAGACATTAGAGTGCATAGTTATGGATCTTTTAGTCACATTCACATACCTGTGGAGGGCCCATCGAAATTCTTTCTGTTCATCTGTACATGTGGGTAAACTCAAGAACTGTGTAATGGATGTTAATGACATTTTAAACTGGGAAATTTACTGACTTCTGTCAGCGTATTCCATTTTTATAGTTGGACAAAAGTAATGATAATTGCATGAGGACCAATCTTGTTTGTGTATACACATGGGGTGTAACTTGCTAAACATTAATTGCAGCAAAAAGATTTTTGAGCAAAATTTGCACAGCTTAAACAGATGTGAGCAAATTCACCAGAATGCTGTGCATACATGTCTGTAATTTCACACTGCACAGTCAACATAGGTCTTCAGAATACATGCACAGATGTCCAGCCTCTTACTGTCAGTGATAACTAAAGTTTCTTCTCACTTGAGTTGCTAGGGCTAAGTGTGTATAGATGCATATTTAATTGAAGTGTAATTGAATGAGCAGCTACAGCTATTAAAAAAAAAAAGATAAAGTGATACCATTACAGGCCCGATGTGGCCCAGAGGGTGGGTAGAGGTGTAGCTCTACTCTTCCATGACCATGGCACTAGAAGGGGGTGAGTGGTCAGCAGCATGCCCTGGCTGCACTTTACTCCCGGGAAGGACCCAGTACCCATTTTACAGCAGGTTGGGTGGGCCCCAGGGCCAGTCTGGACAGGAGGAAAATCTCATCCCCACCGGGATTCTATCCTGGACTGTCCAGCCTGTAGTCAGTCGCTATACCGACTGAGCTGCCCGGCCCATTAGCTACAGCTATTATGTTATTAAAATTTAAACTTTCTTTCTTGTGAAGTAATTAAGAAAAAAGGAGTAAATGCCCCAGAATTGGTAAGATATATTTACAGTTCCTGACTTTTTTTTTTTTGTTTGATGTATATAACATCAGGAAGTATTTAACAAAATTGTGTCTTGTTTTATGCCACACTAATTTTATTTGTTTAAGAACCGTATTTGGGGAAACTTACAAGAGTTTAATCTGAATGTCCTATACAACAGAACGTATGTGGAACTGATAAAAAAAAAATGGAAGTTGTCCTAAGAATTTGTTATGAATTCCCTCTCCCTAGTTGCCATATTTAACCAGAATTTGTTTAGTAGTTCTAACAGGAACATGTCTTAATTATAGTGCCTTCATTCCATTCACTTTTTACAAAGGAAATGTGCAAATTGAACTTACTTGTTAGTACTGTATCTAGTAGTAATTTAGTTCTGATAGTAATATACCCTAGGATATAACTTTTATTTATGGTTGTATTCATATACTGTAAAAGATAGCAACCTCATTTGGATTGTATTCCACAGAACTTGAGCGACAGCAGTTGGTATTGCTTGGACTGTTGGTTGGTAGTGACTACACACCAGGAATTGTGGGTGTGGGACCAGTTACTGCACTGGAAATCTTGGCAGCATTTCCCACTGGTAGTGGAGACGATAACATTTTGAAGGGTCTTCAGAGGTTTCAAGACTGGTGGAATGGTGGAATGACTGAGGGTTCAGGCAAGATATCACTGAAAAACAAACTGAAAGATATACAGATTTTAGAAGGTACATACAGCTATCATGTGAGTCAGTGAATTCATCTCCACCATTTGTTTGCATGTTCATAGTCTACTATGGTAGGTAGGATGTTTAAGTGTCACTTATTTCCTGATAAATCTTATTCCATTATTCATGCATAATCGTAAGTCCAAAAAGCCTGAGTTTCTTATTCTCTCTCCATGTTCTGCAACAGCTTCTTTCCTTAATTTTCTTTTTCTTGCTTTTGGTTTTGAGTAATCTTCAAATGCCCAAATGAACTTGATACAATTAACTCTTACTCTGTTTTCTTAGAATGCCTTGCATTTTGTGTATTGTGTGTACAAAGGAATTGATTTTTTGAACTGACATACATTCTACAACTATACCATGCATGCACATATTTTGCTCCCTTCTCTCCACCCACTCTTCTCACACTAGTCTTAAGTGATTTCCACTACAGTACACATCTGCTTTTAACTAACAGGTATGGTGTTATTATGCGAACTATTATTCCAGTTATACAGGGGTTTATATTTATATTGATGGAGTTGTACCTACAGCTATGCTGTTTTTATTACAGGGTGTGTATCAGCTATGTACAGCTAAGAAGCAACTTAAGCACACCCAATTTTTTCATTTTTAACAGTAACATAATTTGACTTTTTATGACTACAAGGAGTGCTTAAGATATTAACTATAACATTAAGTGGTTTTAATTATACATTTTGTGCAATTATTTGTGTATGGTTTGTATTCTTGTATGACACCTTGATTATGGTCGCAGAAGCGACTAAAACATGTTGGTGAATAATATATCATAAAACATATTGTATGAATGTACATTGCCTCCCATAATTCCAACCCCTCATCTGTACCTCTGGGTTACGTGGGTTTCAACTCTACTTTACCCTGGGTCACAAGGAGGTGGTAACAGGTGTGGAGTGGATACCCTGATGAAGGTTACTGCAACACACTCTGGCTAATGGGACTGTGGTCTACCCAAGCCAAGGTGGAAGGTATCATGCTGAAGGCTGCATAGCAAGTGATAGCAGTGTCGTAAACTGTCCCCTTGGGAAGCAGGCCACACCCCATTGTATGTAGGCCTTCTGTTTGCATGGGACTCCGTGGACAGTGACCGTATGTTTTCCTCATTTTTCTGGGAGGGTTCCTTGACTGGGGACTCTGACGGATATAAATGAATGGTAAACCATTGGCTCTGGAGATGGAGCATCTCTCTATAGAACCCTGTTGGGGGACATGGAAGAGGACTCATTTACCGGGGACTTTGAGGGAAAGGCGGGTTATTAGGGGACAGGTAGAAGAAAACTCTTGAAACAGGTGTCTCTTTCCACAGGGGCCCTTTTGGTGAACTTGGGTGGGGGGGTCTGTTTACTGGGAATTTTGAGAGATAGTGAAAGAGAGCTCTGGAAAGGGAGCAGCTCTCTCTGTGGGAACTCTGTTAGGGGAACCTGGAGGGGGAGCTCCTTTGCTGGGGATCTGGAAGAATATGGGAAGGAGGACTCAGGGGATGGGCATCAGTCTCCTGAGGTGTAGATGAAAGATGATTCAGCCTTCAAGGAGTAAATTGATTTGCACATTTTATGTTTAAATCAGTAAAATCATTGTTAAATTAGATTTTATTGATATTTATCCAAAATGTGAGTTTAGTGTCACAAGTGAATGACTAGCCTGGAAGAGAAGATCTCAGTTCTCATCTACCTTGCAGTAGAAGCCTGGAATAAATTATCATTATGACATGAGCCTCTTGTTCTGTATCCTCCATTTGGTGATAAACAATTTTATGGGCTCTATCAAGGACAAATGTAAAGAGTTTAATGTAAGTTCTCATTTGTGCTTGCTCTCAGGTTTTCCTAGTCTGGCAGTTGCAGATGCATATCTACATCCAAAAGTAGATGAATCAAAAGAAGTGTTCACATGGGGATTACCAGATTTAACAGCTCTCAGAGACTTCACTCGGCAAAAGTTTGGTTGGGCCAAAACTAAGACAGATGAAATTTTGCTACCTGTTATGAAGAAATTGGATGAAAGAAAGGTCTGATATGCATATAATTATGTATGTGCATGTGAGGAGTCCCCTGTATGAGTCTGTGTGTACATTTTCATGTGCTTACATCATTGTGTCATTCATTTTAGTGTTGAAAACAGCAAATTCATATTTTGTGCCTATACTATCTTAGCACATACCAGCATGCTGTCTAATTCTTCTCCAGTGCAGTCTGCTTTATCTTGTGGTATATAGCTAGTGCCCCTTGTACATTGCTATGATGGAAGTGAACCTGTACTGGTAAATCAATCCCAGTATATATCATGGACACCCTTTGTTTGTATGTACACATATATATTTATACCCACTAAAATTGATAAGAAGTTGAAGAATAAAAAATCAACTATATGTCACTTGTTATATTTACTTTACTTCTTAGATACGCAGCATGTTTCGGGCATTAATATGTCCATCTTCAGGAGTTGGCGACTATGTTGTTGAACTACCACATAGTCGCAGACTCCTGAAGATGGACATATTAATGCCCGAAACATGTTGCGTATCTAAGAAGTAAAGTAAATATAACAAGTGACATCTAGTTGGTTTTTTATTCTTCAACTGTCACAATGATGCACAGTCCAATAAACATCAGACTGATAAGAAGTTATTTATATATTTTTGTATGTCTTTATCTTAATGCAATTTTCATTTGTAACTTGTCATTGGAATATGCATACTGCATGCATTACTGACATTAACTACTGGTAATGGACTGATGTCAACATGTAACTGGAGATGTCACCCTTTGTAAAAGTTACACTGTAAAAAGAAAATGTTTTTGTTACAGTGTTCCCTATTCTAACATTTTGTGAATTATTTTGACACTGCAAATAACTTAGGGTACACGTTCTGTCTGTGCTTTGAAACTAAGACTTTTAAAAATTATGATAAAAGTAGCATATATGAATATGTGTGTGTGTGTTTGTGTGTGCTGAGTTTTGCACATTACAGTCGTTGCTATGAGAGAACATCTCCCACAACAGTGCCATGTAAGAACAGGAATATTGAACTGAAACAGAGTCCAGCCAATATCACAACTGTAAATTACAAATACTGAATGGAAGTGTGGGGACTGTGGCAGTAAACCTGTAGTTAGTACTGAATGTAAAAATACATAGAAAGTCTTAGTCAGGGAAACATCTATTATGAACTTGTGATCTTATGAATTTGTGGAGCTGTGGACTCCAATACCAACTTTTCAGTGGATATGCTATGTTTGTCTTCATGTTATGAAGATGGAGGTGGCAGGTTCCTCTGAAGTATTGGTAACCACCTACCAGCCTACACAGCCTCATAACCCAGAACACCACATTGTTTATCTTCACTTTAAAATCTTCAATTATCACATGTTACAAACTGTTGTTTTTTTAAGTATGTTGTATGGTAAGTTAAATTTTTTGCTCCGTTGAACACAATGGAAAGTATCAGTACTCTGAGAAAGCTTATGCTGGAACCAAACCCTTCACAGTGTACCATGTAGATAACACTTGGTTGATGCTAGTTAGCAGAACCAAACCCTTCATGGTGTACCGTGTAGGTAACACTTGGTTGATGCTAGTTAGCCACCTGCAGTAAGAGTTTGTTTATACAGTACTTTTTTACTGGCAAATTTGCTCTAATGACATAGTTTTCCATAGAGTCGATTATATATTTACATCTCACATTGCTGATCTCACAGAGGAAGAAGGTAATGATATATCAGCTCCTAATACACCTTGGAGGCAGAAACACTTTTCTGTGTGTTTTATTGCTTGCAGTGTTTTGTAAATGTGGTATGCTGTTTCACAATGTGCATTCCATGCACTGTAAATTATTTACAAAACCTTACAGTATGAACAAATGCACAGTGTCACTATTATGTATTTCACTCCTAATTAGCTCCTAAATGTTGTGGCTTAACTGCCATCATGAGGAAGCTGACACCATATTACTAAAACTTACAGCAATAAAACAGTCAACAATGCTTACACATATCAAGTGTACAGATTAAACTATACAGTGTTTAAAATGTTATAAAATGTTGATTATAAGATTGTTACAAATAATGGTAGTTATTGTTTACAATTGTTTGCTTGCCAGTTGATTGGTTGTACTTGATAGGAATTGGATCCTGTCCTGAAACTATACACATCGTGCTATAGTTATAAATAAATTGCTATTCAGTAGATATACATGTGCATATTTGTAACAATTTTATAATCAACATTTAATACCATTTTATGTGCTCTAAATTTAAATCTATACATTTGATATGTGTAGGCATTTTTTACTATTGTATTACTGTAAGTTTTAGTAATATGGTGTCGGCTCCCTGATGATGGCAGTTAAGCTGAAACATGTAGGAGCTAATGAAGAGTAAAATACATAACAGTAGGACTGTGCATTTGTTGGTCCTGGCTGTGGTATGTTGTATTTATTTGTTTATTTACTAAATCCCCCTTACCATAGTCCACTAAAAATTGTAATTCTTAAGTCACCATTCTGTCTGTCAGCACACACTCTTCTCCAAACATGCTAGATAAATGAACTTTACTATGTGGACAAGGAGTGGAGTCCTTGAGAAGTAAACAGTTCATCAGCTAGTCAAGAAATTCACTGCAGTTTGTGGAACCCAAAGGTTCGTTACTGTGTCGTCTCTGTCTTGAGTGAAATAGAGTAATCCGTTGTATCCTATTTTAAGTACTGTTTAATATTTTCTTCTTATCTATGCCAAGGTCTTCCAAGTGGTAGCTTTCTTGCAGCTTTCCCTACTGAAACCCTGTAAACATTTCTTCTCTCAGCCCCCCCCCCCATGTGTGCCACATGCTCTGCCTGTCTCATCCTCTTTCATTTTATCGGCCTCTTATGCCCAGCATAACTAAAATACTTCATGATTCTTCACTTTGTATTTGTGTTCCAAAGGTTTTAATATGTTTCGGTTTTAAAAAATAATGTTACTGCAGGACAGTGACAGTTACTAGAGCTATGTTGTGCTAAATTTTTCACTACATTCAGAAATAATTGCGTCTGAATTATGTTGAAAATTACTCTCTGGTGGGACTGTAAGTTTGACATGTTCCATTTAACTTAAAATATTGTGGGAAGTGTGTAGCATATGCTTATTATCTTCTGATTTTTCTGTGGTATATTTTGTTTGCAGACTCAAATGACATTGGACTCATATTTCAAAGTAATACCAAAACTTCAAGTAGCAGAAGGAAAATTAAGTAAACGTGTGCAGAAGGCTGTTCATCGTTTGGAGAGGGTTGGCAGCTCTGATGGTGAAGAGTCTCTCTCAGAGGAAAATAAGAGTGGTCACATTTCTCAGACCAGAAAAAAACAAACTCTCAGAAATTTGAAAACTAGAACAAAGAATGGGGAAGCAAAACAACATAAGGGTAGGGGAAAAAATTGTGATTCTGTCACTAGGTGTGAACAAAATCAACCCACTGATTTAGCCAAAACTAGTCAAGAATTTATTCCACAACGGGAACAAGATAAGATAAACGCTTTGAAGAGGAAGCTGAAAGCTGTTGAAGCATTCCATGCCTCTAAAGCAAGAATGAATCGTGGGAAAAGAAAGAAGGTTAAGAGACTGGAACTAAAAGAAGCAAAACTCTCTGAAAGTAGTAGTGACTGAATTAACGGGGCTGAATAAGCCATAGTGTCCACTGATGAATACAGACATCATGCGCTTATTATTAATGAGCAAGCAAGAATATTTGTTAAACCCTGGTGAAAGTTATCAAAGTTCATTACTTAAAAATATATTCATTATTATGCATATGAGAATGAGAATAAAAACTAAAGGTGCTACTGTAGAACAGGTGTGGGAAATGCAGTGGATGCAGGCTGCAGAGAGATAAGAAATTTGAGGTTGGGCTGCAGAATTTTAAGACTAAGTGAATATAATATTGTAAAAATACAAGGTTTTCAAATTCTGAATCTAAAAAAAGTGTAAATCAACTTGCTGAGTTGGAGGAGGAGATATTGCAGAAATGTGTCACGTTTTATGTACATTTAGTGCATTAATATCAAGTTTAAAATGCTGTGGTGATGCCTCTTGCATTATTGATGACAAATTCATAAGTGTTAATCATAATGTTGAGCCATCTCTTTCTCTCTTTCTGAGTGAAAACAATTATTCACAAAAGTTTCTGGTACCATCACCCATATTTGACAAACCAGATTGAATAAATTTTGGAAATCATGTGCCAGTAAGTAGCTATAAAAACTTGGCTTTGCTCATCATCAAATTTTTATTTCAGAACTGCATAACATTGCAGTTCTGTCAGTCCCATTCATGCATACACCAATCTGCTTCATAAGCACCAAAATTAAATGGTGTATTAAACATGGAAGATTTTATCTTACAAAAGCATAAAATCCTGATATTGATTCATTACATTCTCTCATTCTGGTAGTTGCAGATTTAACTCATTTCAGTACTTTGTAATTTGAATTAAAAATGTCAGATCTATTGCCATTTTATAATTCTTTATGTTACCAGTATCTTATGATGTTGTGGGCCACGAGGAAGATTCAAACAGGGCACATACAGTCAGTGGGGCACCAGTTTGACATGCTTGATCTTCATTAGCACAGCATATCTCTACAGGAATTTGTTTTAAATAAATTGTATATTCCATCTTAAGATTTAGCTGTAGACGAAGTTATTGTGCTTTTCAGAGGGAAAATTATTTTCAAGCAATACATTTTTATGGAGCATAAAAGAGCTATGGCATATATATTTACTAAGTGTGTTTAATGAGATGTTACAGGCCAACTTACATTATGAGAGTAAGCATGGGAAAAGAGAGAAAGATTGTATCACAGGTGGTAACAGCAACAGCAACATGTGTGACTGTGAAAACTTGTGTACAATGGGGAGGTTGCATACATTGCATGGCCAGTTTCTTCTTCTGACCATATACAATGGATGGCCTGCACATATGAGTTGTAAATGGTTGTGTGACTGTCAGAGTTGTAAATTCATACTGGCCACTGGACTGTAACATACTCCTATCAAAATTGTCTGGTATACAAGCTAGGATGAGAAATAACTTGACACCATTAATGTGTAAGGAAATTTAAATTGTGTACATATTGATAAATATGCATAAACTGCCAGCAGAGGGCAGCTTCTGTGATTAACATGGGATAGCCCAGGGATATGTCACTGTTGAAGACTACAATCAAAACCTGCGATGCCTTGCAGAGTAAACAGTATCAGTTAGAGAACTGGAAGCGGACAGTTTTTTAAATGTTTTGTCTATCTGCTTTGAATGGTTACAAAGTTCTGTCATCCTGTGGAAGCAAAATAGACTAATAAAATTCTTTGTGACCATATTTAGAGTTAGTTTGAAATGACTGCACAAGAGTCTCCTCCTGAACTTGCACAGTCAAAGAACCTTCCCTGCATCTTTACATACTGATTGTTGGCCACCTGCTCAATCACATTTGTAGTGTCATGTGTGCTTGTTCTAGAAGAAAGGAGCAGTTACCATATGTACAGGGTCAGAGTTCAAAAGTGACCTCTGTATATACGTGTATTTTGTGTTAACAAAGAAATGAATTTTTAAATCAGAATGCCATCACATTTTGAAAAATATAAGTCCCAAGCATTTGTATTTACTACTGTCCCCATGTTGTGTCAAACATTACAGCTGCCATCTGAATGGTGGATGAATGTGGTTTATGTAGGGGCCCCTATATAGCTGGTGGTGGGTGGGTATGGGATGTAACTGCCTGATTGGGCAGGAGAGGGCCACATGCTTACCTAGAAGGGAGCTTCCCAGTTGTTCTGAAAAGAGGTGATGGAAAAATCGCTAGGAAGCTGAGTGTTGTAGCAGGAGATAAAGAAAGAACATTAGGCAGTTGGATGTGAAAAGAGGTAATAAAACCTGTGAAACTCAGTAAGTGACCTCTTTGGCCCCCAGGTAATTCCCTTATTCATTCTTCCTGAAGATAGCACAGTAATTCTTGATGAAACAACTATAAATCATTTGTCCGTGTGGCCTGTTGCTAGAACCTGATTCCAGGTATTCAGTGCTGGCCACAAAGACCTACAGACTGCTATGTTGTGCTTTATTTCAGTAACCTGTGAACTGATCGGGAAGTAATTTTTCTGTTGCATATAATTTTTGGATACTTTTTAGTAGCATGTGATTCAATAAGAGCTCCAAATATGTCAGCATTTTTTCCATAGTAATATTATATTTAGTCAACACCACCCTCCCCCCCCCCCCCCCCCTCATTAAATATTTTTTTTTCTTTTTTTCTCTTCGCGTGTTTTGTTTTGGTTTATAGTTGTTATTACTGTGGTTGGACAA